>Ga0194059_1000100_pt1 | contig 41927 bp, 46 predicted proteins | sample SepL6211m_MetaG_FD_163426 | JGI IMG/M metagenome (GOLD analysis project Ga0194059, IMG submission 163426) | Anoxic zone freshwater microbial communities from boreal shield lake in IISD Experimental Lakes Area, Ontario, Canada - Sep2016-L626-11m | ecosystem: Environmental > Aquatic > Freshwater >...
CCACCAACAGTGCCAATACCCAACAGACCTACTTGAATCGGTTTCATGATGCCTTTGCTGCAGTTGAAGAAGTCTTACGACCATGCTTTTGACGATAACGCTCCAGAAAACGTGCAAGCCGGCCAATAGCCTCTTTCAACACATCTTCATGGGGCAAGAACACAACACGGAAATGGTCAGGCTTTGCCCAATTAAATCCAGATCCCTGAACTAGTAATACTTTTTCTTCTTTCAGAAAATCAGCAATGAATTGCTGATCATCCTCAATCGGATACATCTCTGCATCCAATTTTGGAAAGAGATACAAAGCAGATTTAGGTTTGACGCAAGTCACACCCGGAATTTCTGTAATGAGTTTCCAAGCAAGATCGCGCTGTTTTGCTAAACGACCGCCCTCGCCTACTAAATCATTAATACTTTGATAGCCACCAAGCGCCGTTTGAATCGCATATTGCCCTGGCACGTTGGCGCACAGGCGCATTGAGGAGAGCATATTGAGCCCCTCAATATAGTCGCGCACCATTTCTTTATCACCAGATACCACCATCCAGCCAGCGCGATAGCCGCAGGAACGGTAGTTCTTGGATAGACCGTTGAAAGTAATGATGACGACATCAGTAGATAAAGACGCCAAGGAAAGATGTTTCTCTTGGTCATACAGCATCTTGTCGTAAATCTCATCGGCAAACAAAATCAAACCATGTTCGCGCGCAATCTCAGTTAATTCGACCAATACTTCTTTGGAATAAATAGCACCAGTTGGATTGTTGGGATTAATCACCACAATCGCTTTGGTGCGCGGCGTAATCTTTTTGCGCAAGTCTGCTAAATCAGGTGCCCATTCTTTTGATTCATCACAAAGGTAGTGAACTGGCAATCCACCAGACAAACTCACAGCAGCAGTCCAAAGCGGATAATCCGGAGCGGGAACCAGCACCTCATCACCATTGTTGAGCAATGCATTCATTGACATCACAATGAGCTCAGAAACGCCATTACCGGTGTAAATATCGTCCAAAGTCACGCCTTGGATGCCTTTTTCCTGGGAGTACTGCATGATTGCCTTGCGGGCTGCAAAGATTCCCTTGGAATCGGAGTACGCTGATGCATTACTCAAATTGCGGATCATGTCGCGTTGAATCTCTTCGGGAGGGTCGAAGCCAAATACCCCCACATTGCCGATATTCAATTTGATGATCTTTTGACCCTCTTCCTCCATGCGCTGAGCAAGCTCGAGCACTGGCCCACGTATGTCATAACAGACGTTATTGAGTTTTTCGGACTTTAGGATCGGTTTCACAATAAATTAAAGGTAAGTTCTTGAAATCTGAGAAAAAACAGCTAGCTATAATCCATATAATTATGACAGAGAGTGCATGTGAAGCTTCAATCTGACCCCCATTACGGAGCGAATACGATCACCGGCTATGGTGACGGCTACGTCGAGATCAACAAGACTCCCTATAGACACGCAGTCTTGATTAGCTCAGACGGGGCCATCTCAGAGTGGCCAATCAAGGCATTTGAAGCCCTAGAGCCAAGCGATTTCGAGCAAATGGTTGCTCTAAAGCCAGAATTAATCCTCATTGGTACAGGCGTTAAACAGCGCTTTCCCAAGCCAGAACTCCTAAAAGCCCTCATTTCAGCCAAAATTGGCTTTGAGATCATGAACTCTCAGGCAGCCTGCCGGACTTACAACATATTGGTTGGTGAAGGACGGCAAGTCTTATTGGCATTGATTGTGGAAGCCAACCAATGCAATTAGGCCAAACCAAGCAGTTGAACCTCTTAAACCCCAGCAAGCTTCTGGTGCTGGCTTTCGTTTATGCACTCCTCTGGTTTGGCACCTTAAATTACCGGCATTTAATCCCTTCAGATGAAGGACGTTATGCAGAAATCGCTCGCGAAATGCTGGTGACAGGCGACTGGGTCACTCCCCGTTACAACGGCTACAAGTATTTTGAAAAACCACCACTGCAAGTATGGGCTACAGCAGTTGCGTTTAAGTTATTTGGTATTGGGGATTGGCAAGCCAGACTATGGACTGCACTGACTGGATTTTTAACCATCATTGCAATCGGCCTTGCCAGCGCCAAAATATATAGCCCACGAGCGGGATTTTTATCGGCAGTCGTTTTGGCATCGAGTCCCATGTGGGTCGTCAGCGGGCACATGAACTCCCTCGACATGGGTCTGTCGGCATTTTTAGTGGCAGCACTGTGCAGTCTATTGTTGGCGCAGTCCTCGCAGAGTAAATCGTCTACTCGCAATTGGATGTGGCTTTGCTGGGCTTTCATGGCATTAGCGACACTATCTAAAGGTTTGATTGGTGCAGCTATTCCAGCCATGGTCTTTATTGCTTACTCATTCACCAATTGGGATTGGAAAATTTGGAAACGCCTGCATCTTGTAAGTGGCATCATTATTTTCCTCATTATCTCTGCGCCATGGTTTGTTTTGGTATCACAACGCAATCCTGAATTTTTAGAATTCTTTTTCATTCACGAACATTTGCAGCGTTTTACGCAAGATGCTCACAGCCGAACAGGTCCTCTCTATTATTTTGCTCCCCTCCTGATGATTGGTTTGCTGCCTTGGATATTGCAGCTACCTGGGGCGCTGGCCAAAGCGTGGGGTGAGCGCTGGCGCGGGTTCTCCAGTAGCTGGCTATTGGTGTGTTGGTCTGTCGTGATCTTCTCTTTCTTTAGTGTTTCACACTCGAAGTTACCGGGTTATATCATTCCGATTTTTCCAGCATTGGCAATGCTGATCGGGGCTCGACTGGATCAACTCCTCGGTGAGCATAGTACTCTTGGATCGCCTTGGAGATTGCAAGTGCTTGCTTTTGCAGCTTTGGCTACAGTTGGCTTCTTCTTCCTCTCAGAGATTAACCAACAAGCAAGACCCGATGAAATTCTTGCGTACGCCCAATACACCCAATGGATCATTGCTGCATTGGGTGCGCTGATTGTCTTTAGCTTATTGGCCGCGTGGAAAAGTAAACGCAACGGTCTGCTGAGTCTCACGAGTTTTGCTGGAGGCTTTTTTCTTTGTGCCATCATCGCTGGCACTGGTCACGAAACTCTGGGTCGCGCAGTATCGGGAATTGATTTAGTCGAACAAGTAAAAGCAGGCATCCCAGAAAATGTGAACTTTTACTCAGTGAATATTTTGGATCACACGGTTCCTTTCTATTTGGGTAGAACCATGATCATGGTGGCATCTCCAGATGAACTAGAGTTTGGTGTGCAGCAAGAGCCTCAGCTATGGATGCCAACTCTCAAAGCATTTATTGCGCGCTGGAAAGAGGATGGCACCGCATATGCACTCATGGTTCCAGAGCAATATATTGAATTGCAAAAACAAGGTCTGCCAATGCAAGAGGTCGGCAGAGATTCACGAAGAGTCATTGTGAAGCACCCAGATACTACAAGCCCTACAAAACAATAAGGCCATCTATGTCAGCACTGCCGTTCATTCCTTTTACTCGACCCAGCTTCGATCAAGAAACGATTGATGCAGTTGGCGAAGTACTTCGTTCAGGCTGGGTGACCTCTGGTCCTAAGCTCGCTGAATTTGAGGCCACATTAAGTGAATATTTTGGTGGACGTCCAGTGCGCTGCTTTGCCAATGGCACCGCTACTATGAAAATTGCTCTCCAAGTACTGGGCATCGGTGAAGGCGATGAAGTTATTACTACCCCAATCTCTTGGGTCGCTACTGCCAATGTCATTTTGGGTGTCGGAGCAAAACCTGTTTTTGTAGATATTGATCCAATCACTCGCAATATTGATCTGAGTAAAGTTGCTGCCGCTATTACCCCTAAAACGCGTGCCATCATGCCAGTGTATTTAGCTGGACTGCCCGTAGACATGGATCAACTCTACGCGCTGGCCAAGCAACATAATCTGCGAGTGATTGAAGATGCTGCTCAAGCCTTTGGCTCACAATGGAAAGGTCAAAAGATTGGCGCCATTGGGGATCTGGTGAGCTTTAGCTTCCAGGCCAACAAAAATCTCTCCACGGTTGAAGGTGGTTGCTTGGTTTTTAATCATCTTGATGAAGCAAAGCTTGCCGAGAAATTTCGTTTGCAAGGCCTAACCCGCCAAGGCATGGATGGTATGGATGTAGATGTGCTAGGTGGGAAAGATAACCTCACTGATGTCAATGCGGTCATCGGTCTTCATCAACTCAAGCAGCTTCCTGCTTTTCAAATTCGTAGAGGCAACTTAGCGCGTCAGTACTTTGATGTCATTCGCACGGAAATGAAATCCACCAGCATCGAAGATCTTAAATTGGAATTGCCTCCTGAGAATTTCACAGAAAGTAATTGGCATATGTTTCAAATCATCCTGCCACTAGATCAACTCAATGTAGATCGCGCCCAATTGATGACCGAACTCAAAGACTTAGGTATTGGCACCGGCGTTCATTACCCCACCATTACCGGCTTTACCCTCTACAAGAATTTAGGCTATCAAGCTATTAATACCCCGATTGCAGCGCGTATCGGCCGCTCTATTTTGACCCTCCCCCTGTTTCCTGGAATGACTGATGGGGATGTTCCTCGTATTGCCCAAGGCTTATGTAGCATCCTGAAAAAACACCGTAAAAACTAGCGGTACATAATAAATAGGCTTGATCCCTAAGATCAGGCAAAATTGCACCATGACTGCCAATTTAGCTACCTCCCCTACGCTTAGCATCATCATTCCTGTTTATAACGAGGAAGACGGACTTCAGGCGCTGTTTGATCGCCTCTATCCAGCGCTAGATACTTTGGCTGCAAAACGTAATATTCTTTACGAATTGGTATTCGTTAACGATGGCAGCAAAGACCGCTCCGCTGGAATGCTGGCTAAGCAAGTTGAGCTTCGACCAGACGTCACACGTGCTGTGCTATTCCACAGTAACTTTGGTCAGCATATGGCTATCATGGCCGGCTTTGAATACGCTCGCGGTGAATACATCATCACGCTGGATGCGGATTTACAAAACCCACCGGAAGAAATTGATGCTCTGACAGATGAGTTGTTAAAGGGCCATGATTACGTAGGCACCATCCGCGCAGATCGTCGCGATAGTTTCTTTAGAAAATTCGCCTCACGCGCCATGAATCAGCTGCGCCAAAGCATTACCCACATCACCATGACCGACCAAGGCTGCATGTTGCGAGGTTATAGTCGTCGCATTGTGGACTTGGTACGCCAATGTGACGAAAGCAATACTTTTATTCCCGCGCTAGCCTATACCTTCGCAGCCAACCCTACCGAAATCACTGTCAAGCATGAAGAGCGCTTTGCTGGTGAGTCTAAATACAGCTTGTATCAACTGATTCGTTTGAACTTTGATTTAGTGACCGGCTTCTCGGTAATGCCATTGCAGATCTTCTCTGCACTCGGAATGCTCCTATCTCTGGCTGCAGGCAGTCTGTTTGTCTACTTGCTGGTGCGCCGCTTTGTATTAGGGGCTGAAGTTGAGGGTGTGTTTACGCTTTTCGCGCTCACCTTCTTCTTGATTGGCGTGATGCTCTTTGGACTAGGTTTACTGGGCGAATACATTGGTCGCATCTACCAACAAGTAAGACAACGTCCCCGCTATGTGGTGCAAACTGTTTTAGAGAAAAAATAATTGCACGCAGTCGTCTTTGCCTATCATGACGTAGGCGTCAATTGTTTAAACGCCTTGATCAATGCTGGTATTCAGATTGATTTGGTATTAACCCATCAAGATGATCCAAATGAAAACGTGTGGTTTGGGAGTGTTGCCAAACTCTGTGAAGATCAACGGATTCCCTACCTCACCCCAACAGCAAGCGAACTAGCGGGGCTGATTCCCAGAATTCAGAAGTTAGCGCCAGATTATCTTTTCTCGTTCTACTATCGCCATATGATTCCGGTTGAGCTACTTGCTTGTGCCAAGATTGCTGCCTTAAATATGCACGGCTCCCTCCTGCCTCAATATCGTGGTCGCGCCCCAGTGAACTGGGCCATTCTTCATGGAGAAACCGAAACTGGAGCCACCCTGCACATCATGGAAGCAAAGCCAGATGCAGGAGATATTGTCGGCCAATCTGCGGTCTCCATTGGGCCAGATGAAACTGCTACCGATGTCTTTGGCAAAGTCAGTAAAGCTGCTGTCGAGGTCATCCATCAGGTACTACCAGAGCTCACACAAGGGCGAGTTCCCAAAAAGCAGAATGAGCTGAGTAAAGGGAGTTATTTCGGTGGTCGCAAACCGGAAGATGGGCGCATTCATTGGGGGCAAACTGCCAAACAGGTCCACGACCTTGTGCGTGCTGTAGCGCCCCCATATCCAGGCGCTTTTACCGAGAATCAGGGCCAGAAGATGATTGTGGCGCGCACCACCCTAAATGGGCCCTTTCCGAACAATCTCGATCTCGGTTCATTGGGCGCTCAAGTGGTTGATAATCGGGTATTCGGCATTTGCGGTGACCAACGGGTAGTTGAAATTTTGGAATGGTTTCCTGCAGCTAGCTAAGCGATGAACTAAGTAGCGAATTGAGCAACAAACTTATTAGATTAAAAGAGGCAGTAAAGATGAAAAAAGTACTCATTCTTGGCGTTAATGGCTTTATCGGCCATCACCTTTCAAAGCGCATTTTGGAGACAACCGATTGGGATGTCTACGGCATGGACATGCAAAACGATCGCTTGGGTGATTTGCTTGAGCATCCACGCATGCACTTCTTTGAAGGCGACATCACTATCAATAAAGAATGGGTTGAATACCACATCCGCAAATGCGATGTTATCTTGCCCTTGGTGGCGATTGCTACTCCAGCCACTTACGTACAACAGCCCTTAAAAGTATTTGAGCTCGACTTTGAAGCAAATCTTCCCATCGTTCGCTCAGCCGTGAAATACAAGAAGCATTTGGTATTCCCATCCACATCCGAAGTCTATGGAATGTGTGAAGATGGTGAGTTTGATCCGGCTGCTTCCAATATGGTCTACGGACCGATCAACAAGCCGCGTTGGATCTATGCCTGCTCTAAGCAATTAATGGATCGCGTGATCTGGGGTTATGGCATGGAAGGCTTACGCTTTACCCTCTTCCGCCCATTTAACTGGATTGGACCTGGCCTTGACAGCATCTATACGGCAAAAGAAGGTTCTTCACGCGTAGTGACCCAGTTCTTGGGTCATATCGTTCGCGGTGAACCGATTAACCTCGTTGATGGTGGCGCTCAAAAACGTGCCTTTACTTATATTGATGACGGCATCGATGCTTTAATGAAGATCATCGCCAACAAGGATGGGATTGCTGACGGCAAGATCTACAACATTGGGAATCCAATCAACAATCACTCTGTTCGCGAGCTCGCCACGCAGATGCTAGAGATTGCTAGAAGTATTCCGGAATACGCAAAGACTGCTAACGAAGTGAAGATGCAAGAAACGACTTCAGGTGCCTACTATGGTGAAGGCTATCAAGATGTACAGAACCGCGTTCCTGCCATTGATAACACCATGAAGGAATTAGGTTGGAAGCCAAAAACCACCATGACTGATGCGCTCAAGAATATTTTTGAAGCCTATCGTGAGGATGTTGAAAAAGCACGTCACTTAGTCGACAAAGAATAAGCTCCGAGGTTCATGGCAAAGATCGCACTCAAGGTAGACGTTGATACCTTACGCGGCACCCAAGAAGGTGTTCCAAATTTAGCTCGCACTCTCGAGCGCTTTGGTCTGAAAGCTACCTTCTTATTTAGCCTTGGCCCCGATCACACTGGCTGGGCTCTCAAGCGCGTCTTTCGTCCGGGGTTTTTAAAGAAGGTGAGTCGCACTTCCGTTGTAGAGCATTACGGCATCAAAACACTGCTATATGGCGTCTTACTTCCTGGCCCAGATATTGGTAAAAAGGCTGCCGCAGAAATGCGTGCGATTGATCAAGCTGGCCATGAAACAGGTATTCATACTTGGGATCATGTGGCATGGCAAGATGCAGTGCGAACTAAAGATGCCATATGGACAAAAGCCCAGATGCAAAAATCCTGGGATCGCTTTGTAGAAATCTTTGGCCATCCGCCAACCACTTACGGCGCAGCTGGCTGGCAAATGAATGAGGCTGCCTTTGAGCAACTCGATCAATGGGGAATGAAATACTCTTCTGATGGCCGGGCCGAAGCCAACCTCATGCCATACCGCTTAGCGCTTCCTTCTGGGAAGGCTAAACACGTCCAATACCCAACTACCCTCCCAACCTTTGATGAACTCATTGGGATAGATGGTGCCGATGAATTCGGAGCGGTCAAAAAGCTCCTAGAAATCACCCAAAGCAATCCAAACGATCAAGTCTTTACCCTGCATGCAGAACTAGAAGGACAAAAGCTACTGCCAGCCTTCGAGCAACTGCTGATGGGCTGGCTGGAGCAAGGCCATGACTTGGTCACCATGGGTCAACTACACCAATCTTGGGATATCACCAAACAACTCGATAAAATAGCTGTATTACCCTTGAGCTGGGGGGAAGTACCAAACCGCAGCGGTGAGTTAATTGTGCAAAATGCTTAAGCAATAAACAGTAGTGAAAATAACTAGAAATATTAAAGACATTCATTTATTAAGAGGATCATCATGCCAGTAGCTATCGGTCAATCCATTCCAGAGTGCGCAATCCCTGCGACATCAGGCCAGACATTCACACCTGTATCTGCACAGGGTAAAAAATTGGTCATTTACTTTTATCCAAAAGATATGACCCCTGGATGCACTGCTGAATCCGGAGAGTTCCGCGACAACATTGAAGCTTTTACTAAGACTAATGCCTTGATCGTGGGAGTATCACGAGATAGCCTCAAATCCCATGACAACTTCCGCAGCAAATTAGAGTTGCCATTTGAATTAGTAGCTGACACCGAAGAGACGCTTTGCCAACTCTTTGGCGTCATGAAAATGAAAAATATGTATGGCAAACAAGTACGTGGCGTAGAGCGCAGCACCTTCCTTTTTGACTCCTCTGGCAAGCTGGCAAAAGAGTGGCGCGGGCTTAAAGTAGCTGGCCATGTGACAGAGGTATTACAAGCCGCCCAAGCCATTAATTAATTTTTTAATAATTTTTGGCTAGGTGCTTGCAAAGCCCAAAATTTGGGGTAAAGTAAAGTCATATGCACCGTAACCGACGGCAAAGACTAACAATCCGTTTGATTCAAGAGCCTGGAAATACCGCAGGCACGGTAAGTAACCCCCTTCGTTTTACCAACAACCGCTTGAAACCCAGTTTCGTCACAAACCGTCAAAGCTCTCTGCCTGACGGTTTTTTCTTTTAGGAGAGTCTGCATGCCATTGCCCCCCATCCCAACTCAAATTGCTGACCAAGTGAAATTGGGTCATAAAGATACGCCCGACTTAAAGAAACGTCCTGCTCCAGCAAAACCAGTTGTAATGGAAAATCATGCTTCTGATTGGATTAACGATACCCAAGAAGATCTCTCTGCTGCAGAAGTAGCTCTTGAGAAAATTAAAGCAGATCACCGCCCTGCACGCACTGATAGAGCTGATGGCAAATCTCTGAATGTCCCAGAAAAACCAAAGCGCGTGATTCGTACTGGTCCTCCAAGCTTGTTTGTCCTTGACACCAATGTATTGATGCACGATCCAAGCTCTCTGTTCCGCTTCTCCGAGCATGATTTGTTCTTACCAATGACGACTCTTGAAGAGTTAGACAATCACAAGAAAGGGATGACTGAGGTTGCCCGCAATGCTCGTACCGTCAGCAGGTCCTTGGACCAATTGGTAGCTGGAACCAGTGGCTCACTGGATGAGGGCATTCCCCTCAACAAACTAGGCCACCAGGATGTATCGGGACGCCTTTTCTTCCAAACCAAGCTGACTACTCAGTCGCTACCCGAAGGCTTGCCCGAAGGTAAGGGCGATAACATGATTCTGGCGGTGGTTAGCGAGCTCCAACAGACGCGCAAGGGTCAAGAGGTGGTGTTGGTATCCAAAGATATCAACATGCGAATTAAGGCGCGTGCCTTAGGTTTGCCTGCTGAAGATTATTTCAACGACCAAGTCCTAGAAGATCGTGACTTGATGTACTCAGGCGTCATGAGCTTACCAGCGGATTTTTGGCCAAAGCATGGCAAAGCAATGGAGAGTTGGGCCGATAGCAAGTCCGGCACGATGTTCTATAGGGTCACTGGGCCAAGCGTCCTTAGTATGCTGGTCAATCAATTCGTCTACCAAGAAAACCCTGATGGTTCTACTCCTTTCTACGCCCAAGTTCGAGAAATCAATGGTAAGACTGCCCTCCTGCAAACTCTGAGAGACTTCTCGCATCAGAAAAACAATGTCTGGAGTGTGACTGCGCGTAATCGTGAACAAAACTTCGCTATGAATTTACTCATGAACCCAGATGTCGACTTTGTCACCCTCTTGGGTCAAGCAGGTACCGGCAAAACCCTGCTGGCTCTGGCTGCAGGCTTGGAGCAAGTTCTTGATAGCAAGCGCTATAACGAAATCATCATTACCCGTGCCACTGTTCCTGTTGGTGAAGATATTGGCTTCTTGCCTGGTACCGAAGAAGAAAAGATGCAGCCTTGGATGGGTGCATTTGACGATAACTTAGAAGTACTTCATCGCAACGAAGATAATGCCGGTGAATGGGGTCGCGCAGCAACGCAAGAACTCGTTCGCTCACGTATTAAAGTGAAAAGCATGAACTTCATGCGCGGCAGAACCTTTGTCAGCAAATTTGTGATCATTGATGAAGCGCAAAACTTAACGCCTAAACAAATGAAGACCTTGGTCACCCGCGCTGGTCCGGGAACGAAGATTATTTGCCTTGGGAATATTGCACAGATTGACACGCCTTACTTAACCGAAGGCTCTTCAGGTCTTACCTATGTAGTGGATCGCTTCAAAGGCTGGCGTCATGGTGGCCATGTCACCCTTGCGCGTGGCGAGCGTTCGCGTCTCGCGGATCATGCAGCAGACGCACTCTAAGCAAGCCCTCTTATGCCGCACTCTGATGGGGTGCGGCATTTTTATTTGCACTCTACTGGCCCTGAGTGCTTGCAGCACATTCGGAAATAAATCAGGCGCAGCAAAAATTATCCAATTCAAGCAAGACACTAGCGCCGGAACAGAAGATATCTCTATCGCAGCAGTCGGCTTAGTAGGCGTTCCTTATCGATATGGCGGTAACACCCCCAAGGGTGGCTTTGATTGCAGCGGGCTGATTGTCTATGTCTATGCCAAAGCGGCCGACATTAAGTTACCCCGTACCATTCAATTAATGAGCACCAAAGGCCGGAGTATTGATAATCAGCCCCCCGCTCCTGGTGACCTCATATTTTTCAATACCATGGGTGAAAAATACTCTCATGCTGGAATCTACGTAGGTCAAGGCAGATTTGTGCATGCCCCAAGTGCCGGTGGCACGGTACGTTTAGAGCAAATTGAGAATCCTTACTGGGCAGCAAGATTTACTGAAGCAAGAAGGCTAACGCCTCAGTAATAAACAGAACGAAACCTAGAGTTAATACTAAGTTCCCAACTGATCTGATTTGGTTACATTATTCGAGGGACAAAGAACTCTTTGTCTATCTAACCGAAGGAGCGTCTCATATGAAGAAAATCATCATTGCTTTAAGTGTTCTTACTATCGCACTCAGTTTTTCAGCATCATCTTTTGCATTTACTCAATCCGAGTGCGAAGCAAAAGCGGTTAGTAAAGATGGTAAGCCAATTTATGGCGCGGCTAAGGATGCTTCTATTAAAAAATGTATGGGCGGCGCTAAACCAGACGTAGGATGCGAAGCGAAAGCAGTTAGCAAAGATGGCAAACCACTCTACGGTGCAGCTAAGGCAGCGTCTATCAAGAAGTGTGAGGGCGGCAAATAATGTCTTCTGCTTTAAACGAAATAGCCTCGCAATGCGAGGCTATTTTTATTTAGATTCTTGGAATTAAACTATTTAGAACGGCTCGTAACCACCTGAAGAATACCCAACCGATCCCATCGCCAAGTTATCAAACTTGGTATATGGGCCCTGCCAGCTTAGGCGCACTGTACCAATCGGACCGTTACGTTGCTTACCGATGATGATCTCTGCCATACCTTTATCGGTAGTGGTATCAGGGTGATACACCTCATCACGATAAATGAACATGATGACATCGGCATCTTGCTCGATAGCGCCTGATTCTCGCAAGTCTGACATGATAGGGCGCTTATTAGGGCGTTGTTCTAAGCCACGATTTAACTGCGACAAAGCCACTACCGGGCATTGCAATTCTTTTGCAAGGGACTTTAATGAGCGCGAGATCTCGGAAATTTCTGTTGCACGGTTTTCTGATCCAGAACCACTCATGAGTTGCAAATAATCGATGACAACGAGACCAAGCGTACCGCCAAAGTTTCGAGCGATACGGCGCGCCCTAGCACGCAATTCTAAGCTGGATAAAGCGCCAGTCTCATCAATCAAAATTTGAGTGTTGCTTAGTCTTGCAATAGCATCAGTAACACGTGGCCACTCATCATCCTGCAACTTACCAGTGCGCATGCGACTTTGATCTACACGCCCTACTGAACCTAGCAAGCGAGATGCCAACTGCTCACCCGACATTTCCATCGAGAAAATAACGACTGGCAAGCCTTCTGCTAAAGCGACGTTCTCGGCAATATTGAGTGCCAGTGCGGTTTTTCCCATCGAGGGTCTTCCAGCAACAATGACTAAGTCGCCTTTTTGCAATCCGCTGGTCTGTTTATCCAAATCAATAAAACCCGTAGCAATACCAGTAATGTCGCTACCACCCTGTCGGTTATAGAGCTCATCGATACGTGCAACAACAGTTCTCAGAAGCGGTTCGATTTCAAGGTAGTCAGCTTTGCGACTACCCTCTTCACCAATTTGCAAAATGCGTGACTCAGCCTCATCCAACAGTGTTCTGACTGAGCGGCCTTCAGGCACAAATGCTGAGTTCACAATATTGTCAGAAACTTCAATCAAGCGACGCAAAATACTACGATCACGAACAATGTCGGCATAGCCTTTGATGTTCGCGGCACTTGGTGTGCTTTGCGCTAAAGAGTTTAGGTAATCAATACCGACTAAATCACCACCCTGCTCGGACTTAGCAGCTTCATGAACAGTAATGACGTCAGCGGGATGATTGTCGCCAACTAAACGCTGAATGACCTTATAGATCAGTGCATGTTCAGGACGATAGAAATCTTTGTCAGTTAACACTCCGCCTAGGCGATCCCAAGCAGCGTTATCAATCAGTAGACCGCCGAGCAGAGATTGCTCGGCTTCTACAGAATGCGGTGGAACTTTTAAAGCCTGCACGACTGCATCCCCAGAACCCATCATGCCGGGATTCAGCGTAACGGAACGAGAACGAGATTCAGCCATGAGGCTAGTTTACAGTTTTAAAACTTAAGCTTGCTCGCCAACTACGCGGACAGTGATATCCACCACTACATCGGTATGAACAGCAACCGCTACAGGGTGGTCACCAACCATCTTTAATGGGCCAGTAGGCATGCGAACGGAAGCTTTTTCAATCACAAAGCCTTTTGCTTTCAAAGCATCAGCGATGTCATGGTTGGTTACAGAACCAAACAAACGACCATCAACACCCGCTTTTTGACCGATTTCAAGGACCAAGTCCTTAAGCTTCGCACCAACAGCTTCAGCAGCAGCTAATTTCTCAGCGGCTAACTTTTCCAACTCAGCGCGACGAGTAGAGAAGTCAGCAATAGCCGCTTCAGTTGCACGACGAGCTTTACGTTGTGGGATTAAGAAATTGCGAGCGTAACCGTCTTTAACGCGAACTACATCGCCAAGGTTGCCCAGGTTTGTTACTTTTTCTAAAAGAATGATCTGCATTGAGGGCTCCCAATTATTTCTTGTGTTGGTCAGAGAATGGCAACAGGGCCAGGAAACGAGCACGCTTGATAGCGGTGTCTAACTGACGCTGATACTTGGCTTTAGTGCCTGTCAAACGAGCAGGAGTGATCTTGGCATTTTCGCCAACAAAGTCCTTCAATGTATCGACATCTTTGTAATCAATCTGCTCTACGCCAGCAACAGTGAAACGGCAATAACGCTTACGCTTGAACAATGGGTTCTGAGCTGGTTTCTTTTTGAAATCGGGTTTCTTTCCAAACGCCATGATGATTTCCTCTTTAATTTTTCAATTGAATATGGGTGATATGGAAAACAAGTCTTTGATTACGTAGAGTCTTTGCTGCCAAGAATCCTTCAAACACTGCCTCGGTTCCTAAATCCATTTGCTCTAAGCCCTTTTGAATCGGGCCAATTGCTATGGCTTCAACACTCATCTGAATTTTCCTTGCCACTCCTACCTCGTTTACTTCGCCGCTATGTTCTAGCTGGCAATGCATCACCGGTATTCCTGCAGGTGTAAATCGAATCGCGTCTTTAGCTACCAAGAATGCAGTTAGGGTGAAATGATTCAACGCCGCTCCGTCACTCTGATACGTTTTCTAGTCTGTGTATTCCTCTTCAAATTTCTAACTTAGGCTGCCGCTACTGGAGCGTCGGACTGAGCTGATTTGCGCGCTTCTTCACGTTGCACTTCTTTCATCATGATGGAAGGCTCTGTTTCAGCTTTCTTAGTCTTGATGATGAGGTGACGCAAAACAGCATCGTTAAATTTGAACGCATGCTCGAGCTCTTCCAGAGTTTTCTGGTCGCACTCAATGTTCATGCAAACGTAGTGGGCTTTAGCAAGCTTGTCGATCATGTAAGCCATCTGACGACGACCCCAATCTTCAATACGATGAACTTTGCCGCCCGCAGCTGCTAATGTAGCTTTGTAACGATCTATCATCGCTGGAACTTGCTCGCTTTGGTCCGGATGGACGATAAAGACGATTTCATAATGACGCATCAAACACTCCTTAAGGATGAAGTCACCTGGGCGTCTTGCTAACTTCCGATGGTTTTTTAAAGTTAGCGCCAGTGTGACAAGGTAGTAACAAATTGTAGGTAAAACTTACAACACTTTTAAACGCTTACCGAATTTCAGGTAAGTCCGCTATTCTAGCAAAAAAATCCTGCCAAGTCAGGGGTTTACCTGCTAAGTTTGCCTGGGTTGCCGCATTTAAAGCCAGTTGGAGACCAATTCGGGCCCTAGGGGCAGAAAGGGCACCTGCAGCCCTGCATCCAGATAGGTCTTTTTCGGGAATATCCGCCTGCACTAAGCCGGCTCCAGTTCTACTGGTTCTGACTAGCGCGATACCTCTGGAAACGGCTTCATTCAAAGGGGGCTTCCAGGCTCCATGAAAGCCACCCATCCCAGAGCCAGCCAGCACTAAGCCGTTGACCTTAGTACTTAAGTAATGAGAAATTGTCTCAGCACGAGCACCAGCATGACTCGTTAGAATTTCCACCCAAGGCCATTCGCCCTCCTGAGGGATGGGAAAATCTTCATTCCAAGCTGCTTCAACAGCTTTAACACCAAACAACCAAGATGGGTTGATTAGGCCAATTGGGCTCGCCGGAGAATTCATTAAGGGCGCGTTTAAGGCGGTGCTATGGCGCTTAGCAAGATCCTTGGCCATGCAAACCTTGCCAGAGAAAACCCCATAAATACCTCCCGGACAGTTTTCTAGGGGGGTGGAGGCCCACCGAATGGCACCCAAGAGATTATTTGGGCCATCAGCCCCGTCAGCATTACTGGGTAGCATGGCACCAGTCAAAACCACCCTCTTGCCTAATTTCTCAGCAACCTTGCCACAAGTTGCCTGTAGAAAAAGCCCCGTCTCCTCAATCGTATCTGTGCCGTGGGTAATCACAATACCCTGTACGGCTATGTTGTCCAGGGCCTCCTTAACAGTATTACCAAGCTGGGTTAGGAGTGACTCACTTAGATTGCGGCTATCGACGTTAGCGAGTTGTACTGAAACCAGTTTTAACTCGCCTGGAATGGCTGCCTGAACCTGTTGTAGCAAATCCTCAACACTGACCTGACCAGCCTGATATTGAAGGGGCTTACTATCGGGCTCACCGGCTAGACCCGCAATGGTCCCACCCATCCCCAGAACCAAAATATGAGGGGATTGTGTTGCTTTTAAGTTGATTGAGCTCATTAGCCATTATCTACCGCCAGAAAAGTTCTTGAAATGTCAAAAAAGCTGTATACAATCCCAGTATGGACATAAATACAGTCGATTTTATTGAGGAGCTGGCTGCCCTCCCAAAACTCACCGCTCGTCAAAGTGAGATTTTGGATTTAATTACCAACGCCATTGGTAATAGTGGTCTGCCTCCCACGCGTGCAGAAATTGCCACCCAATTAGGATTTGCATCTGCCAATGCCGCTGAAGAGCATCTTCGCGCACTTGCCAAAAAGGGATACATCGAACTCACGCCAGGAACCTCGCGTGGTATCCGCATTCCACAACGCTTTAATCAATCGTACAACCAAAATAAATATCGTCAGATGTCACTCCCTTCTGGCGCGCTTCAACAACTCACACTTCCACTCATTGGTAGGGTTGCTGCTGGCTCACCCATCATGGCAGTTGAGCATATTGAAAAACATGTCCCGATTGATCCAAACTTGTTTAGTAAGGGTGCAGATTACTTATTAAAAGTAGTCGGCATGAGCATGCGCGATGCTGGAATTTTGGATGGTGATTATTTAGCCGTTAGAAAAACCGCTGAAGTGCGCAATGGTGACATCGTTGTCGCTCGCTTAGATGATGAGGTCACAGTGAAACGCTGGAATCAAAAGAAAACGTCAAATGGCTTAGTGATCGAATTGCAAGCTGAAAATCCTGATTTCAAAAATATTCTGGTTGATGGCAGGCAGGCCAACTTTGCAATTGAAGGTCAGGCGGTAGGCCTTATTAGGGCTCAAGGCTTGTAAACAGGCTAGGCAACAAATAAAAAAGACCTCAGTAGAGGTCTTTTTTATTTCTGCATACCCAACAACATCTCGCAACTGTTATCGCACTACATTATTTCTTGCTTGGTGCAACTACGTTTGCATTCTTAGGGGATGAGGTAATGGTGATCAGTGTTTTTGCCCCAGTTAATGGGCCTTCGTTTAATTCAACAGTAGAAGTGCGATCACCTTTAGTGAAAACTAAAATACTCGTTTTGGATTTAACAGCACTAATAGTTGTCCAACCGGCTCTTGGATATTCAGATTGGAAGAAAGCATAAATATCAGTTGGTGATTGCACGCCAGAGAGAACCACACGTCCAACCCAGTTATCGCCACGACCAATGATTAATGATTCGGAGCCGACAATTTTAGAGGCCGCAGGTAAAGGCATATCACCTAGCAACTGAGCTTGAGTCTCTTGAATCTCATTAGGTGTGCCGGTTGGCGAGTCGCCTGAAGATGCACAAGCACCCAATAGCACCACCAGTGCAGCAGAAGCAATGTATCTAGAAATTAAAAAAGTATTCATTATTTTCACCAGGCTACTTAATGAGAACATTTTAGGGGAAGCACCCGATTCGTCAAGCAATTAACTGATGTGCCCACAGAATTATCTGGAGGCGCGTGAGGGAATCGAACCCCCGTACGAAGCTTTGCAGGCTCCTGCCTAACCACTCGGCCAACGCGCCATATGCCCGAATCAGAAATGGGAAGCTTTTTAGGGCTTCCCATCGAACTTGGAGCGGGAAAGGAGGTTCGAACTCCCGACCTATACCTTGGCAAGGTATCGCTCTACCAGCTGAGCTATTCCCGCATAACAGTGCGATAGTTTAACAAATAATTCAAAAGAGGGCATTTTTCCTGTGCCAAGGAAGAATGTTTACCTGTCAAATAAACACCAAAGCCAAATAGGGCTTAGGTTTAAGCCTAGTGAAGGTTTTTAGTCGACCTTGCCAGCCAACTGAGGCAAAGCCTTTTGTAGGTAATAAAACATCGACCACAGAGTCAGAAACGATGCCACCCAAATTAACCAAGTACCTACTTGAGCGCAATCTAACCAGCCAAATAAGGTGTCATTCAGAAGTAAAAAAGGAATAGCCACAAGCTGAGCAGTCGTTTTTAATTTGCCGACCATATTGACTGCCACGCTTTTTCCGGCACCAAGCAGTGCCATCCACTCTCTTAACGCAGAGATCGTGATTTCTCGACCAATGATCACGAGAGCAACCCACACCTGTACGCGATCCATGTTGAGCAACACCAAAAGTGCAGCTGCGACGATTAACTTATCAGCCACAGGATCTAAAAACTGGCCGAAAGCGGATTCTTGCTTCATTCGGCGCGCTAAGAAACCATCCAACCAATCCGTTACTGCTGCAAATGCAAAGAGGATGGTGGCAAAGAGGTTTTGCTCAAAAGGCGTTAGCCAAGCATTCGGGAGATAAAAGATTGCCACCAGCAATGGGATGACTGCAACACGCAACCAGGTTAGGGCTATGGGCAAATTGAATGGCATAACGTAAGCATACCCCAATGGGCTTAATGAAGCTGTCTGTAAATTTGCTCTGCAAGGATTGTTGAAATACCCTCTACGCTAGCAATCTCTTCAACACTGGCGTTGGATACACCCCGCAGCCCCCCGAATCTAGCCAAGAGCTTTTGACGACGTTTGGCGCCAATACCCTCAATCTCCTCTAAACGAGAAATTGTCCTCGCCTTCGCGCGTTTGGCACGCATACCAGTAATCGCAAAGCGATGCGCCTCATCCCGAATCTGGGCAACTAATAAAAGCGCTGCACTATCAATGCCGAGTTCTAAAGCCTCTCGCCCATCAGCAAAGATCAAGGTCTCCAAGCCGACTTTACGCCCCTCACCCTTGGCAACACCCACGATCAAACTGATATCCATACCAAATTCAGAAAGAACTTGCCGAGCCATCTCGACTTGTCCTTTGCCACCATCAACCAAAATCACTTGTGGCATCTTTTCTGCAGGTAATTCTTGGTAATTGGCATACCGTCGTTGCAATACTTGCCGCATTGCTGCGTAATCATCGCCCGGGGTGATGTCATTGATATTAAAGCGTCGATATTCACTCGATTGCATTGTATTTTTTGCATACACCACACAAGAAGCTTGAGTCGCCTCTCCTGAAGTGTGGCTAATATCAAAACATTCGATGCGTAACTGTTCCAAGCTTTCCAGCTCCAGACTAAGGACGTCAGCCAAGGCACGCGCTCTCGCTAGCTGACCACCAGTCTCCACCAGTCGTTTTGTTAAAGCAATCTTGGCATTTCCCTCTGCCATCGCCAACCAATGACGCCTCTGGCCTTGAGGCTGATGTAAGAAAGTAATTTTTCTGCCGGCTTGAAGATTCATGAGATCTTGCAGGTCTTCTGGCGGGCTCTCACCTTCCTCACTCAAAGAGCGCAGAGGATGATTCAGAATCAATACCGACGGAATTAAATGGGTTGAAGCTGATTCACCTTCTGCAAGATCATCTAAATAATGTTGCGTAATGAATGCCTCCAAGATTTCAGCGGGAGTGAGCAAATCACCAGATGCTTGTCGACCTTTAGGGAAATACGCTCGATCACCCAAATGGCGACCACCGCGCACCATCGCTAAATTGACGCAGATCATACCTTCCATCTGCGCGACAGCAATGATGTCAACATCACCCTCACCTTCAGCAACCGTATCCATTGACTGCTGTTGTAAAACGCTCGATAGGTCTGCAATGCGATCACGCAGTACCGCAGCCATTTCAAACTCCATTGCCTCGCTATGCAATTGCATTTCTTTTTCAAGTTCAGTCAAGACTCGACTATGGTCGCCCTCTAAAAATCGCGTCGCTTGTGCAACATCTTGACTATACTGCGCAGGGCTCAGACGCCCCACACAAGGCGCACTACAGCGATGAATCTGGTGCAGCAAGCAAGGTCGACTGCGATTCTTAAAAACAGAGTCTTCACAAGTTCGCAGGCGAAAAACCTTTTGCAAAATTTGCACACTATTACGTACGGCCCATGAATTTGGGAATGGTCCAAAGTAATGATTGCGTTTATCTACTTTGCCGCGATAGGAAGCGAGACGGGGAAATTCATGGCCAGTGAGCATGACATAGGGATAAGACTTGTCATCGCGAAACAGGATGTTAAAAGGTGGAGCCAGTTCTTTAATGAGGTTGTTCTCTAGAATCAGTGCCTCTGTTTCGGTCCGTGTTACTGTTGTTTCATAGCGAGCAATTTTGCCCACCATCAGCGCAATACGCGGTGAAAGTTGTGTGCGCTGGAAATAACTAGATACACGTTTTTTGAGGTTGCGGGCTTTGCCAACATATAGAATCTGTCCCGCTTCGTCGAAAAAGCGATATACCCCCGGCAATCCGGGAAGCCGTTTAACATCTTGCTGAAGGTTTTGAAAAAGCGAATTACTCATGCGTTGGGATATTTTCTGCCAAATCGTAGACAACTATGGTGATGCTGGTGTTTGCTGGCGTCTAGCCCGAAGCTTATCAAGTCTACATGGTCAAGATGTCTGCATCTTCTGTGATGACCTGCCAACCCTCAATTTACTCGCTTTAGGCGTAGATCAATCCATTAAAAAAAGAATTGATCTTCAACCTTGGGAGGCTAGCTTTAATAATGCACGACATCCTGTTCAGGCGCCAGATGTTGTCGTTGAGGCATTTGGCTGCAGCCTGCCAGAAAGATATCTCGCTGGCTTACTAATTGCCCCAAAAAAACCCATCATCATTAACTTGGAGTATTTGAGTGCTGAGCCGTGGATTACTGAGTTTCATGCGAAAGCTTCCCCACAAGTACATGGCATCCCAAAATACTTTTTCTTTCCAGGCTTCCAAGACAACTCAGGCGGCCTTCTTTTAGACCCTATTCCAGAAGAGTCAAGGGTGCTTGTAAAGCAAGTGCCTACAGCCCTCAAAACCACTTGGTTAAAGCTGCGCCCCAATGCCAAACGTATTAGCGTCTTTTGTTACCCGGGTGCGCCACTGCGCAAATGGCTAGAAAATCTTGGGTCAACTGGGGAAGAATTCGATATCGTTCTGACACACGGTCATACCGAATTACTCGGCGTTAACACCGGACAACAAATCGAACTTCCAGAAGCCATTCAATTACTGCCTATTCCGTTTTTGACACAAGATGAATACGACTGGCTACTTTCACAATGTGATTTCAATATCGTGCGTGGCGAAGACTCTTTTGTGCGAGCTCAGTTAGCTGGAAAACCATTTATTTGGCATATCTACCCTCAAGATGATGGTGTACATCAAGTGAAATTAGCTGCCTTTCTAGACCTCTACCTGGAGTCGGCTAGCCAAGACCTTAAAACCGCTGCTATCGCGGCGATGACCTGGGCAATGCCTCTTGAGTGGCTCAAATTGATTGATGCCTGGAGCCTCCATTCAAAGGCCTGGCGCGCACATTTACTTGAAAAACAGGCTGATGGGGGCTTGGCAGCCCGTCTCATGCGCTTTGTAGCCTAAGCTCGAACGAAAAAGGCCCCTGGGCGGTTACAATCTTGTCTTTGACAAAACCCGCAGAAATTCAGCTCTGCACCCAGGAATAGCAAGATGAAAACAGCACAAGAACTCCGCGTTGGTAACGTAGTAATGATCGGCACTGATGCCATGGTCGTTTTGAAAGCCGAATACAGCCGCTCAGGCCGCAACTCCTCTGTTGTGAAAATGAAATTCAAGAATCTGTTGACAGGCGCGCCTAACGAAGGTGTTTACAAGGCTGATGACAAGTTTGATGTAGTGATCCTCGATAAAAAAGATTGCACCTATTCCTATTTCTCTGACCCAATGTACGTATTCATGGATACCGAATACAACCAATATGAAGTTGAAGCAGAGTTCATGGGTGATGCACTGCACTACCTCGAAGAAAGCATGCCATGTGAAGTGGTTTTCTACGAAGGTAAAGCTCTTTCCGTGGCAATGCCAAACTCCTTGGTTCGTGAAATTATTTACACAGAGCCAGCAGTTAAAGGCGATACCAGCTCCGGTAAAGTTTTGAAGAACGCAAAATTAGCAACTGGCTATGAATTGCAGGTGCCTTTGTTCTGTGCCACTGGTGACAAGATTGAGATCGACACACGCACTGGTGAATACCGCAGTCGCGCTAACTAAGAATCTATGCAGTCAACCTAGCGTTGATCTTATAGCGTTAATATTTAAAAGCTCGGCATGCCGGGCTTTTTTATTGTTAAATCAATTTCAATTGCTGAAGCAACCCTTTGGCATGTTGATACTCCACCTCATTCTGAAGGGCATCCCAAGACAATGCTGGTGCTTGAGGCATCAGTCGATTTAAACGGGTGGCAGACTGAGTGCGCTTAGCTTTCGAGACCTTGAGATTGGAAAGTAGTTGATCCGCAAGGTCGGGGCGATTGCAAATTAAAACAGCATCGCAGCCCGCGTCGAGTGCTAGTTCAGCGCCTGTTACTACTGATCCAGCAACGCTAGCGCCCTCCATCGAGAGGTCATCACTAAAGATCACGCCTTCGAAGCCTAATTCTTGACGCAGAACTGAATGTAGCCAGATCTTAGAAAAACCTGCAGGTAACTCATCTACTTTTGGATAGATCACGTGTGCCGGCATTACCGCTGCCAAGCTCAGATCCAACCACTCATAAGGTTTAGCATCATCATTGAGGATTTCTGACAAAGATCGCTCGTCTACCGGAATAGCCACATGAGAATCAGCCTCAGCCCAACCATGGCCTGGGAAGTGTTTTCCACAGTTAGCCATGCCAGCCAAACGCAAACCTTCATTCAGACTCTTTGCCAGTGCAAAAACAATTTGTGGGTCACGGCTAAAAGCACGATCACCAATCACACCGCTCCGACCAAAATCTAAATCTAGCACCGGTGTAAAACTAAAGTCGACACCACAGGCACGTAACTCAGTGGCTAGAACATAGCCACAAGCAGTTGCTGCAGCCATTGCCAGTGCCGCCGATTCAGCAGCATGATGAGACTTATTTTTTGCTACCCAGAGTTCACCCAATTTACGCATCGCTGGAAGATGTGTGAAACCATCGGTCCTGCAGCGCTGTACTCTACCGCCCTCATGGTCAATCGAGATCAGCACATCGGGGCGGAGCTTTTTAATCTCAGTAGTTAACTTGGTGATTTGCTTACGATTGGAAAAGTTACGACCAAACAAAATCACGCCGCCTGTTAACGGATCCAGAATGCGGCGACGATCTTCGGCGTTTAACTCAAGTCCAACGACATCCAATGTAATAGGGCCAGGGTTCATGGTTGACTTACTCATCTCTTCCTCGTCATCTGCTTTTGATTGGCTTTCATTTCTTTTTTATTTCTGAATCACAATCACATGGGCAATCGCCATGTCTTGCTCATCACTGACTGTTACTTGAGCTTCCCAATTTCGCTCTGCCATAAATTGAGCTAATGCTCCCAAATAGGAGGTCACAGGTTTACCGCTAGGTTCATTCAAAGTTTGCAAAGAGCGCCAAGTCATGGGCATGCGCATACCTAATCCAATGGCTTTCGAAAAAGCTTCTTTAGCCGCAAAACGCGTCGCCAAAAATGCAATGCCTCGTTTGTGATTTCTGGCAAGACGATGTTTAAAAACCAGCATCTCATCAGGACCTAGAATTCTCTCGGCTAAGCGACCATTGGTACGGTCATAAGCTGCTTGCAAGCGCTCGATCTGCAGAATGTCTGTACCAATACCAATGATCATTTTTGTTTTTATCTGATTTTAATATTCTAGGACTTTGCTCTGCCCTGAACCATGAGAGCCTTCATGTCAGTAATGGCTTTTTGCCAACCTTTAAAGAGGGCTTCCGCAACAATGGCATGTCCAATATTGAGTTCAGATAATTCAGCAATAGCAGCGATTGGCAGTACGTTGCCTTCGTGAAGGCCATGTCCCGCATTGACTCTTAGACCAATGCTGACGCCGAACTGAGCAGCTCTTCTAATGCGCTCCAACTCTCTTACTTGAGTATCGCCTTCAAGATCCGCATAACGGCCAGTATGCAATTCCACTACTGTGGCGCCAGCATCTTTAGCAGCCTGAATTTGCTTTTCTTCTGGGTCAATAAAGAGCGATACCCGAATACCTGCGTTCTTTAATTGCGTGGTGGCTGCATTAATGGCTTGGAAGTGACCCAATACATCTAGGCCACCTTCAGTAGTGACCTCTTCACGCTTCTCGGGGACGAGACAAACATCATGTGGCTTGACCTGGCAAGCAATCTTGAGCATCTCAGGCGTTACTGCGCACTCGAGATTCATGCGTGTTTTGATTAATGGGCGCAGTGCCAATAAATCTACATCTTTAATGTGACGACGGTCTTCGCGTAAATGCAGGGTGATTAAATCAGCTCCAACCTCTTCAGCTATTTGTGCCGCTTTGAGGGGATCGGGGTAGATCGTCCCGCGCGCATTACGTAATGTCGCTACGTGATCAATATTGATGCCGAGCTCGAGGGCTTTAGGGTGACTCATTTGTTTAGATTACTAGATTTTCTTGAGATCAATCAAAATTTGTCGGGTTGTCAAAACCTGATCTTGCAAGTGCAAGCCTAGGAGGAAGCGCATGAGTTGCTTGCTCTCAGAGAGCGTCTCCGAATCCGAAAAATCCCCTACCGCTATCGCCAAGAGGGATCTACCTGCTAGGGTGGGCCAATGCCCAGGGTCATCAGCTTGGACGGGTCGTATCCCCCGCTCGGGTTGATAAACATATTGCCTATGGTCTTCGGGAGTCTCATTCGTCTCCACACACCGATCTAATGCTGCCGCATAACCCGTCTCCTGCAATAGAGAGAGTTCAAATGGTCGAAGAATTTCTTCTAAACCTTTAGATTCAAACTCCAGATTGGATAGAGCGGAGATGGTTTCTGTGTAGCGATCGTAGAGTTTTTCGTAAGCATCCTCACGCGCCAGAAATTTAACCAGCAATTCATTGAGATAGAAACCACAAAGCAAGGCATCACCTACTAATGATGGTGTACCGCCCACCCACTCAGATTTAGTTAGGGTGCGGAGTTCTGATTTACCACTCCATGACACCAGTAGTGGCTGAAAACGTTGCAGCACTGGACGTAAAGTGGAGTGTGGGCGCTTAGCACCTTTGGCAATCAACGCCATGCGGCCATATTGCCGCGTAAACACATCCAGAATTAAGCTAGTCTCTTTGTAAGGAATGCTATGCAATACAAAAGCGGGCTCGTCAGCAACACGAATCGAAGCCATGAGTGTTATTCCAGGCCCTGCGCCCGAAGTTCAGCACGATCATCAGCCCAGCCACGCTTCACTTTGACCCAAGTCTCTAGGAAGACCTTGCCATCGAACAGTTTTTCCATGTCAATACGAGCATCCGTAGAAATCTTTTTCAGACGCTCGCCTTTTGCACCAATGATCATCGCCTTATGGCTATCACGATCAACCAAAATAGTTGCAGCAATGCGACGCATCTTGCCATCCATCTTAAACTGATCAATGACCACAGTACTGGTGTAAGGCAACTCTTCACCAGTAAAGCGGAATACTTTTTCACGTAATATTTCCGCAGCCAGGAAACGCTCACTACGATCCGTTACGGTATCGACATCATAAATTGCTTCACCTTCAGGCAAATATCCCTCTAAGACATCTAACAATCTTTGAACATCTGGGGGGCTCTTTGCGCTCATTGGCACGATTTCAGCGAACTCACATTTGTCTTGATCTTCGTGGCCACCAAGCTGGCTCCACGGTACAGACATATCCTTCATGAAGTTGAGTAGCGCCTGGTCACGCTCTGAAGGAGTTTGAAAACGACTGTTAAATAAATCAAGCTTATTGAGTACGAGTACTACCGGCAGATCAGATGGGAGCAGTTTTAAAACCTTTTTATCATCCTCACCAAAGTAGCCCGCTTCTACTACAAAGCAAGCAACATTTACGTCCTGCAATGCCGTTGTGACTGTGCGGTTCAATGCTTTATTCAAAGTATTCAATAGACGCGTCTGGAACCCAGGCGTATCAATAAAAATGAATTGCGCCTCTTCACGATTCTGAATACCCAAAATGCGATGGCGCGTGGTTTGGGCTTTACGTGAAGTAATGCTGATCTTCTGACCAACTAAAGCGTTCAGTAAAGTTGATTTGCCCATATTGGGACGCCCGACAATGGCGATAGTGCCGCATCTAAACACGATTAGCCCTTCAGCTTAAGATTTAACTGCTCTTCAGTCGATTCCTTCTTGGCTGCTTTTTTCTTGGCAGAACGAGTTTTCTTTGGTTTACGTGACTCTTGTGGCAAAGCCTTCAGTACCGCCAATAATGCAAGCTTAGCTGCTGCTTGTTCTGCTGCGCGACGAGAGGCGCCCTCACCCTTCACCGCCACTTTAAGATTAGGTATTAAACACTCCACCTCGAATTGCTGGTTATGCGCTGCACCAGTGGTGCCAGTAACGTTATAGGTCGGCAGAGGTAATTGATAGCCTTGCAAACATTCTTGCAATAAAGTTTTGTCATCTTTACCCAAGGTCTTGGGGTCAACTTGCGCCAAGATAACGGAATAGAGTTTACGCAGACAAGTCTTGGCAGCATCAAAGCCGCCATCTAAAAAGATTGCGCCAGTAACCGCTTCGAGCGTATCAGCCAAAATAGAAGGTCTGCGGAATCCACCGCTCTTGAGCTCGCCTTCACCTAAATGCAAGTAATCTGATAGAGATAAGGTTTGCGCAATCTCATATAAGGCTTGTTGCTTAACCAGGTTAGCCCGCACACGAGAGAGATCACCTTCATCTAAGTCGGAGTAGCGCTCGTAAAGCAGATCTGCAACAACACAATTGAGAATTGAATCACCCAAAAACTCTAAGCGCTCATTGTTTTTCTTACTATGGCTTCGATGCGTCAGCGCCTGATTGAGGAGCTCAATCTTTTTGAAACTATATCCAAGCCGCTCTTGTAGCGGTGCAGTATCGATAACGGCGCGCGCGTTCATGATTTACTGAAATCCACCAATGCGACTCAAGGAACCTAGGTTGAGCCAAACAAAAAACGCTCTACCCACAATGTTTTGGTCTGGCACAAATCCCCAAAAACGGGAATCTGCACTGTTATCGCGGTTGTCACCCATTGCAAAGTAATGTCCAGCAGGAATCTTGCAAATCAAACCTGCATTTTGATATTGGCAGTTCTCAAATCCTGGGAAACGTTCCGCTGGAAAATTACCAGCTGGTCGATCAGGATTATTCAGGATCTGGTGACTATTCCCGCCTAAGTCGATTGGGAAAGTCTCAGTAAATTCCTTGGCATAACGCATGCTCTCAGGATCCAGATAGGCTTCTCCCCCGCTGTAACCTAAAGGCTGACCATTGATAGTAAGGCGCTTATCTTGATATTCAATCACGTCACCTGGCAAACCCATAATGCGTTTAATGTAGTCAACAGATTCATCACGGGGATAGCGGAACACCACAACATCGCCACGTTTAGGAGAGCCTAATTCAACTACTTTCTTATTGATGACTGGTAAACGAATTCCGTAAGTGAACTTGTTAACCAAAATAAAATCACCGATTTGTAGCGTAGGAATCATTGAGCCAGAAGGGATCTTAAATGGCTCCACAATAAATGAACGTAATACAAATACTGCGCAAATGACTGGGAAGAAGCTAGCTGAATACTCTAGCCATAGCGGCATGCGTTCAATGCCGGCAAGACGTCTTTGCGGTGCAAAGTAGAGTTTGTCAGCAACCCAGGCAAGGCCTGAAACAATCACCAGAATAAACAGGATAAGAGCGAAGTTCATTAACCCTCCACCTGCAAAATAGCCAAGAAGGCCTCTTGTGGAATCTCCACATTACCGACTTGTTTCATCCGTTTCTTACCTTCTTTTTGCTTCTCTAAGAGTTTGCGCTTACGAGAAATATCGCCGCCATAGCACTTGGCCAACACGTTTTTGCGCAATGCCTTCACATTTTCACGCGCCACGATGTTGCTGCCAATCGCTGCCTGAATAGCGACATCAAACATTTGGCGGGGAATAATGCCGCGCATTTTTGCTACGACCTCGCGCCCGCGATGCTGACTATTACTTCGGTGAACAATCACCGACAAAGCATCAACGCGTTCACCGTTAATCAAAATATCTACCTTCACCACATCGGCCGGACGATACTCTTTGAACTCGTAATCCATCGAGGCATAACCACGTGATATGGATTTCATTCTGTCAAAGAAATCCATCACAATCTCAGCCATTGGTAATTCATAGGTCAGCTTTACTTGTCGACCTAAATAATTCATATCCGTCTGAATGCCACGCTTGCCAACGCACAAAGTAATGATCGAGCCAACATACTCTTGCGGCATATAGAGATTAACGGTAACGATCGGCTCCAGAATGGTAGCGATCTTGCTGGGCTCCGGCATCTTCGATGGGTTATCCACCATCATCATCGTGCCATCTGACTGCTCTACCTGATAGACCACCGTTGGCGCTGTAGTGATGAGGTTCATGTCGTACTGGCGCTCTAAACGCTCTTGTACGATCTCCATGTGCAACAGGCCTAAGAAGCCGCAGCGGAATCCAAATCCTAGTGCTTGCGATACCTCTGGCTCATACAGCAGTGATGCATCGTTGAGTTTTAATTTCTCAAGCGATTCACGAAGCTGATCGTACTCACTGGCCTCAACAGGATAGAGGCCGGCAAACACCTGCGACTTCACCTCTTTAAATCCTGGCAACGGAGAAGTTGCAGGTGTGCGTCCTTGTTGGCCGGGCGCATGGGTAACCGTATCACCCACTTTTGCAGCCTTCAATTCTTTAATACCAGCAATCACAAAGCCTACTTGACCAGCTGACAGTTCTGGGCGATCAACAGACTTTGGACTAAATACACCAACGTGCTCAACCAAATGCGTTGAGCCATTGGCCATTAATAAAATTTTATCTTTGGGTTTTAAAGTGCCGTTCACCACGCGGATTAACATCACCACACCCACATAGTTATCGAACCAAGAGTCAATAATCAAAGCTTGCAATGGATCGCTAGCGCTTCCTTTAGGTGGCGGAATACGGCGAATCATTTCTTCGATGACTTCCGTGACGCCAAGGCCAGTCTTGGCAGAACAAGTAATCGCATCACTAGCATCAATGCCAATGACATCTTCGATTTCTTGTTTAGCGCGCTCAGGATCGGCTTGCGGCAAATCAATCTTATTGAGCACAGGCACAACCTCAACGCCCAACTCAATGGCGGTGTAGCAGTTAGCAACTGTTTGCGCCTCAACACCCTGACTTGCATCCACTACTAATAGCGCACCCTCACAAGCCGACAGAGAGCGACTCACTTCATAAGAAAAGTCTACGTGCCCTGGGGTATCAATTAAATTGATGTTGTAGGTTTTGCCGTCTTTAGCTTTGTAACTTAAGGCGGCTGTTTGCGCCTTAATGGTGATGCCACGCTCACGTTCGATATCCATTGAATCGAGAACTTGAGCTTCCATTTCACGGTCAGAAAGTCCACCGCACAACTGAATAATGCGATCTGCAAGCGTAGATTTGCCGTGATCGATATGGGCGATGATAGAAAAATTGCGGATTAAATCCATAGCGTCTTCATTGGTCATTCAAAAAACGCCTTGTCAGAACGCACCACAATGATGCGCTGCAAAAAGTCGTCTTAGAGGGATTGTAATGGGTGGCGCCTGAATGGCGCTAAACCCTCTTTTTTAACCTAAAAAGGGCTTATTTTGGCTTCACCGGGATAACCAGAGTGCTATCAGCACGGCGTATAAACACCGGCACAGCCTTATTGGCATCCAGGCCTTTTACAAGTGCTTCAAACTGCTTTACACCCATAACATCGGCATCTGCGATGCGAATAATGACATCCCCTGGACGAACCCCTGAACGCGCTAAGGGTCCCTCATTTAAGCCAGTAACCTCGACACCACCGCGGATATTGAGTTCTTTTTTCTTAGCCTCTGAAACATCGACTACCGCAACACCAAAAGCATTAGTGCCACCGCTATTGGAATTTGGGCTCTCAGGCTTTTTAGCGCTAACAACAGAAGCTTCGCCATCGGTGACTACGACCGCTAAATCCTTGGTGGCACCCTTGCGCCACACTTGAACCGCGGCACTGGTACCGGGCTTAGTGTCTCCGACTACCCTAGGTAAATCAGTCGATTTAGCAATGTCCCGACCATTAAAGTTCAAAATCACGTCGCCAGATTCAATGCCGCCATTGGCTGCCGGCCCACTCAGCTCAACATTGCGAACATAGGCTCCACGTGGCTTGCCTAAACCAAGGCTTTCGGCAACCTCTTTAGTCATCTCGCCCAAGGCCACACCAATACGACCACGCACCATTTTTCCGTTGAAACGCAACTGATCGGCAACACGCATTGCCTCATCAATTGGAATCGCAAATGAAATTCCCATATATCCGCCAGAACGGCTAAAAATTTGGGAGTTAATACCGATGACTTGACCGGCAGTATTCAACAAGGGTCCACCAGAGTTACCGGGATTGACTGCAACGTCTGTTTGAATGAATGGTAAATAGTCGCCAGTATCGCGACTCTTTGCAGAAACAATCCCTGCGGTCACTGTATTCTCAAGACCAAAAGGTGAGCCGATCGCGAGAACCCACTCACCTACCCTAACGCGAGATGAGTCACCGAGTGGTAATTTAGGCAAATCACGCGCATCAATTTTGACAACCGCCACATCAGTGCGCTTATCCATCCCAAGGAGCTTGGCTTTGAACTCACGCTTATCAGTGAGAGTGACGTAGATCGTAGTAGCACCCTCTACGACGTGAGCATTGGTCAGGACCAAGCCATTGGAGTCAATAATAAAACCAGAACCCACTCCACGATCAGCCTCTTGCGGTTGTCCAGGGCTTGGTTGAGTCTGCTTTGGTTGATTAGGTATACCAGGAATAGGCACGCCAAAGAAACGGCGGAAGAATTCTGCCTGATCCTCAGGAAGGCCGGGGATGCCGCCTTGTGGCTGCTGAACCATGACCTTTTCAGTAGTGCGAATATTGACCACGGCAGGACTGGCACGCTCAACCAAGTCTGCAAAGTCAGGAATGCTCACGCGAGGCGTTTGCGCCGATGCGCTCGGAATAAACGAGAACTGACCCAAGCTAAAAATAGCCAAGATGGCAATAAGATACTTTTTCATGATGCTGTCGACCTAGCTAGCAAAAACCAATAAATTGAAGATATAACTAATATTAGGTCAGTTTGCCAAAAATCAAGGTACCGTTAGTACCCCCAAAACCAAAGTTGTTTTTCACGGCATGGTCGATCTTCACGTCTCTGGCGGTATTGGCGCAGTAGTCCAAGTCGCACTCAGGGTCTTGATTGAAGATATTGATCGTTGGTGGGGATTTCTGGTTATGTAAAGCCAGAATAGTGAAAACAGACTCCAAGCCACCAGCACCGCCTAAAAGGTGGCCCGTCATTGACTTAGTGGAGTTAACGAGAACCTTCTTAGCGTGATCGCCCAAGGCGGCCTTAATAGCGCCAGTCTCATTCTTGTCACCCAAAGGTGTAGAAGTGCCGTGCGCATTGATGTACTGAATTTGATCGGCATTGAGGCCAGCATCGCGCATGGCATTCAACATACAACGACGTGGACCGTCCATATTTGGTGCAGTCATGTGGTATGCATCGCCACTCATACCGAAGCCTAAGAGCTCGCAGTAAATTTTTGCACCGCGTGCTTTTGCATGTTCATACTCTTCAATCACCACAACACCGGCACCTTCACCCAGAACAAAACCATCGCGGTCTATATCCCAAGGTCGTGAAGCAGTTGCAGGATCGTCATTGCGTGTTGATAAGGCACGTGCCGAAGCAAAGCCACCTACACCCAATGAGGAAATAGTAGATTCAGCACCACCAGCCACCATGACGTCTGCATCGCCATACTGAATTAAACGAGCCGCCAAACCAATGCTATGTAAGCCAGTTGTACAAGCAGTGACAGCGGCAATGTTTGGGCCTTTGAGACCAAACAAAATACTAAGATGGCCAGAAATCATATTAATGATTGAGCCAGGCACAAAGAAAGGAGAGATACGACGAGGACCCCGAGCTAACAACTCAGCGCCAGTCTCCTCGATCATTGGTAGGCCACCAATACCAGAGCCAACCATTACGCCAATACGTTCTGCGTTCTCTTCTGTGACTTCAATGCCGCTATCCCGAATAGCTTGCGTACCGGCAGCGATGCCGTAGTGGATAAACGTATCCATGTGGCGCGCTTCTTTGGCAGAAACATATTCTTCGACATTGAAATCTTTCACCTCTCCAGCGAAATGCACGCTCAGCAGAGAATGGTCAAATTTAGTGATCGTAGCAATGCCAGATTTGCCCGCGAGCAAATTAGACCAAGCTACATCAACTGAATTACCAACAGGTGAGATGAGGCCTAGGCCGGTGATAACAACCCGACGTTGGCCATTTGATACTGACACAGTAATAGCTAAGTATTGACTAAGCTAGGGAATTAACCCTGAGCTTTAGATGTAGCGAAGTCGATCGCGAGCTGAACGGTAGTAATCTTTTCAGCTTCTTCATCTGGAATTTCAATTCCAAATTCATCTTCCAAAGCCATTACAAGCTCAACAGTGTCAAGAGAGTCTGCGCCTAGGTCATTCACAAAAGAAGATTCATTCTTAATATCTGCTTCTGCTACGCCCAATTGCTCAGCGACGATCTTCTTAACGCGTTGTTCGATGTTATCCATTAATTCCCCCAAGGGTTGTAAAAAAACGATTGAAGGATTTTATCAGCTTGGCGGAGCAAATCTGCAAAATCCGCCAAAAAATGAGTAAATCCTTGCTTTGCCGTTAGGCCAAATATAGTCCGCCATTGACGTGTAGGGTATTACCCGTAATGTATCCAGCTGCTGGAGAGGCCAAAAACGCCACTGCCTGGGCCACATCTTCTGGGCTACCCAGTCTAGCCAAGGGAATATTCACTTTTAGGGCATTTTGCTGCTCTTCGCTCAAAGCGCGGGTCATATCCGTATCAATAAAGCCTGGAGCTACACAGTTCACGGTAATGTTACGGCTACCAATTTCACGGGCTAGTGCGCGTGTCATACCAGAGACGCCGGCTTTAGCGGCAGCATAGTTTGCCTGCCCTGGATTGCCCATATGCCCCACGATGGAGGTGATATTGATAATTCGACCACCACGAGCTTTCATCATTGGTCGCATCACAGCCTGAGATAAGCGGAAAACAGCGCTCAAATTGGTATCAATCACATCTGTCCACTCGTCCACCTTCATGCGCATCGCTAACTGATCACGGGTAATACCAGCGTTATTGACCAAGATATTAATGCCGCCATGCTCTTTCACAATGCGCTCGATGATTTCTTCGCAAGCATTTGGCGCAGTGACATTCAAAACCAAACCGCTACCGCCTGAAGGCTTTAAACGCTCATCAATGGCTTTTGCACCATCAGCAGAAGTAGCCGTGCCAATCACCTTGGCGCCACACTTCACTAATTCTTCAGCAATCGCCTGACCGATACCGCGCGAGGCACCCGTAACTAATGCAATTTGTCCGCTTAAGTCGAGATTCATGTCTATCTTCCGTTCTTACTTTGTTCTTTATTTGAAGCTTGCCAACGCTTCATTCAAGCTTGCTTCGTCAAATACTGGCACGCCAGTGACTTGATCATTAATGCGCTTGGTTAGACCGGCCAATACTTTGCCTGGGCCACACTCCACCACTTGAGTAATACCCTGCGCAGCCATAGCCTGAATCGTTTCTTGCCAACGCACTGGCTTAGCAGCCTGACGCACCAAAGCATCTTTTATAGCGACTGGGTCATTCAACATTACTACATCAACGTTATTGATCACAGAAATACTTGGCAGCTTAAATTCGATATTCACTAAATAGGCTTTGAGTTTTTCTGAGGCGGGTTGCAATAATGAAGAGTGAAATGGCGCAGATACAGGCAATGGCAACGCCCGCTTTGCGCCCGCAGCCTTCAATAACTCGCATGCTTTAGTAACAGCATCGCTTGAGCCCGCAATCACCACTTGTCCAGGGGCATTAAAGTTCACCGCTTCAACGACACCACCAGAAGCGGCAGCTGCCTCAGCACACACCTTGATAACGCTTGCATCATCTAAACCTAAGATGGCCGCCATGCCACCCGCGCCTACTGGTACAGCGCTTTGCATTGCCTCTGCACGAAAACGTACCAAAGGAACGGCATCTTTAAACGAGATCACACCAGCAGCCACTAAAGCAGAGTACTCGCCTAAGCTATGACCGGCCATGACCTTAGGTATTGGACCACCAGCAGCCAACCAAGCGCGGTAGAAAGCGACACCCGCCGTCAGCATGACTGGCTGCGTATTGGTTGTGAGGGATAAGGCTTCTGCAGGACCTTCGGCAATTAACTTAGTGACATCTTCACCCAAGGCTTCAGAAGCCTCCTGCAAGGTGGCGCGCACCTCTGGACGTTCAGCAATAGAGTTCAACATCCCAACCGATTGGGAGCCTTGACCTGGAAATACGAATGCAAATGTCATGAGAATAAGTTTATTTGGTAGTTATTTAATGGTGAATCAATGACTTAATACTTTAGAGCAACAGCGCCCCAAGCAAAACCGCCTCCGACACCTTCTAATAAAAGATGTTGGCCGCGCTGAATTTGACCTGAGCGAATGCCGACATCTAAAGCCAGTGGAATGGAGGCTGCAGAGGTATTGCCATGCTCGTGAACGGTTACGATCACTTTATCCATTGACATCCCCATCTTGCGGGCCGTGCCCTCCATGATACGAATGTTGGCCTGATGTGGCACCAACCAATCAATTTGCTCTGGCTTGAGATTAGCTTTTACTAAAGCCTCATGTGCTACCTGTTCTAAAACCTTCACAGCCAATTTAAAGACTGCCTTACCATCCATCGTCATAAAGGGGGATCCATGAACCTCACCATTACCGGAACGTCCAGGGACACACAAAATATCACGCTGACTACCATCTGCGTGCAATACAGCCGAGAGAATGCCAGGCTCTGTTGACGCTTCCAAAACCACCGCGCCAGCGCCGTCTCCAAACAATACGCAAGTGCCGCGATCTTGAAAATCCAGAATTCGCGAAAAGGTCTCAGCGCCAATCACCAATACTTTTTTATATGAGCCGGTTCGAATAAAGGCATCAGCAATAGCCAGTGCATAAGTAAATCCGGCACAAACAGCTTGCACATCAAAAGCGGCGCAAGCCGTATGAGCGCCTAATTTGTCTTGAATAACACAAGCTGTACTTGGAAACCCGCCCAAGTGATCGGGTGTTGATGTCGCCAGAATAATGAGGTCTAAATCTTCTGAAGTAATGCCAGCACTGATTAAAGCGGCTTGTGCAGCCTTCACTGCTAAATCACTCGTGAGTTCATTTTCAGCAGCAAAGTGACGTGCAGAAATTCCGCTACGAGTGGTAATCCACTCGTCACTTGTTTCTAAGCCTGTCTTCGCCAAGCGCTCAACCAAATCTTGATTAGTTAAACGCAGTGCTGGAAGATAACTTCCAGTACCAGCGACTCTTGCATAAGTACTCATTACTTTATCTCCGCTACAAATGCGCTAGCAATTCGCTCTACCATGCGATTTTTCGCAGCTTCATAAGCACGATCTAAGGCAAAGCCAAATGCAAAACGGTCCGCTGAGCCATGACTCTTGATCACGCAACCACGTAGACCTAACAATACAGCACCGTTATAGCGACGATGATCAACGCGCTTGCGAACCCTCAATAAAGGCACCATTGAGCAGACTGCCATTAACTTAGTCAGCCAAGAACGGTTAAATTCTTGCCGAATTAAACCGCTCATCATTTTTGCCAAACCTTCGCTCGCTTTTAAAACCACATTGCCAACAAATCCATCGCACACGACGATATCTGTTGTACCTTTAAAAATATCATTGCCTTCGACGTTGCCATAAAAGTTTAAGTTACTGGCACGTAAAAGTTCACCAGCTTGCTTAACAACCTCATTACCCTTAATCACTTCTTCACCAATATTCAGGAGACCAATTGAAGGGTTTGGTTTTCCATCCATAACCTGGACCATCACATTCGCCATCTGGGCAAATTGCAATAAATGCATCGGCTCACAATCCGCATTGGCACCCAAGTCCAACATCGTGGTGCCCAGCCCTAACTCATTAGGAATAGCGGTAGCAATAGCGGGGCGATCAACGCCGTCCAGTGTTTTTAAGATGTAACGTGAAATCGCCATCAAGGCGCCCGTATTGCCAGAAGAGATGATAGCTTCAGCCTTCCCCTCTTTTACCAACTCAATAGCCACGCGCATCGAGGAATCTTTTTTACGACGTAAAGCCACTTCGATGGGGTCATCCATCAAAACAACTTCGCTAGCGAAAATAATTTGAATGCGCTCCATAGGAGCAGCAGGAAACTGACTCAAAGCCTGCTTGAGTAATTCCGGATCACCGACTAAGGCAATCTTTACATTAGCGTGTTTTTCCAGGAAGTCGCAGCAAGCTGGGACAGTAACGACCACTCCATGATCTCCACCCATGGCATCGATAGCAAGAGTGACGCTCATAAAATCGTTAGATGCTGCAAGAGGTTTTTTCAAGAAAAAAGCGGCTTTTTCTGGAGCCGCTTCTATCTATTTAGACTAAAAAACTAGTCGTTTTTAGTTTTAACAACTTTACGACCACGATAGTAGCCGTTTGGTGAAATGTGGTGGCGCAAATGAGCCTCACCAGTTGTGGCTTCAACAGCCGTAGCGGGTGCGGTCAAAAAGTCGTGTGCACGGTGCATGCCACGTTTGGAAGGTGATTTTTTATTCTGTTGGACGGCCATATTGAACTCCTAAGCAAGGCGATATTCTAACATGGAAAAGCGCCTAAATGCTTGATTTACTGGCAAAGTAATTCTTAGATCAGTCCTGAGTCTGACCCTACATTAAGAGTTTTTCTTCATATTTTTCAATATGTTAAAGGGGTTTATACGCTTCTCAAGCGCTGCAGATTTACCTGCATCCTCCCCAAAAGCAGAGGCATGAGCCTCACACACTCCCTCGGGATGCTTTGGAATTAAGGGTAAAGACAGCAAAATCTCGTCTTCTATGGTTTCGAGGATATTAAAATGCTGGCTGGTTACCAAGGGCTCTTGCTGGTCATCCTCAACCGGAAAGGCATCGGCCTCATCCTCAGACCCCACCAAAGCAAAGCGCCGCACTTCAGACAGTTCGACCGGGCAATCCCTCAGGCAACGTTGGCAAACCAAGTGGATTTGCCCTTTCAACTCTAAATTCATGAACTGTCGCGGCACAGACCCTGGAGAATCCTCAAAATAAGTCTCCAATTTCCAATGAAAGCCGTCTCCAGCCTCCACTGCAGAAGCTCCTTCAGCAACTCTTGGCAGGTCCCGGATACCTAAAAATCCATACCCCTTGTAAGCTTGATGTGCGCAAAGATCGACCTTGCGCAGACTGCCAGTATCAGAAGAGAGTTCAATTTGAGGTAAAACTTGATTACGATTCATGACATCAGTCTAAATGAAGGCATTAGTGAAAGTACATGCGGCAATGAGTAATTCATCCAATCCGAGCCTGATCCTCGCCTCGACCTCGGTTTATCGCCGTGAACTTCTTGAGCGTCTGGGGATACCGTTTACTGTGATTTCACCCAAGGTAGACGAAACACCTCTCCTAGGAGAAGGCACGCTGGAATTAGCGCTGCGACTAGCTAAAGCAAAAGCAGCTGCCGTTGCCAAAGAGTACCCCGATGCCTGGGTTATTGGCTCAGATCAGGTTGCTGATCTATGTGGAGCGGCGATTGGCAAGCCAGGTAATTTTGAAAGAGCGATGGCGCAACTGCAGTTGATGCGCGGATCAACAGTCACTTTTCATACGGCTCTGTGCGTCATGAAAGGGCATACAGAAACTACCTTGAGCGTTCCCACCGAAGTCACCTTTCGGAAATCATCCGATGAAGTTTTAGAGTCTTACCTTCTCACCGAAGAACCTTATGACTGTGCCGGTAGCGCAAAATCCGAGGGCATGGGAATCACCTTACTAGAAGCTATTAAGAGTGATGACCCAACCGCACTAATTGGACTACCTTTAATTACTTTGACTGGATTACTTCGCGACGCAGGTTTTGTGATCCCCCCAAAGAAATCCGCCTCAGAAAACACTTAAAAAAATAGTCAATGAGTTCAAAGCTAGGTACCCTCTTTTTAATTCCCAACACTTTGGGTGACTCCGCACGCGAAGATCAATTGGCTTGGGTATTGCCAAGCGAAACGATCACGCAAACTGCCAAGCTAAAACACTGGATTGTGGAAGACGCTAAAACAGCACGCGCCTTTCTTAAGGCGGTTGATGGTGTTTCACCATTGGTTTGCACCATCCAAGAAATGCAAATGAATGAATGGCGTGGCGCTGCGCGTAATGCAAAGTATGGCGACACAGTTAAACCCGCAGATTTATTGAAGCCGCTGCTAGCAGGAAATGATGTTGGCTTAATGTCAGAGGCAGGCGTACCGGGCGTCGCAGATCCAGGTGCCGAATTGGTCTTGGCTGCTCATCAACTCGGCGCAAAAGTGAAGCCGCTCGTAGGTCCTAGCTCTATTCTGCTAGGTCTTATGGCGAGCGGGCTCAATGGCCAGCGCTTTGCATTTCAGGGTTATTTGCCGCACGAGACTCATGACCGAAGTACCCGACTCAAGCAACTCGAATTAGAATCTAAAAAATTGCAGCAAACCCAAATCTGGATCGAGACACCCTATCGCAACACTGCAATGCTGATGGCCTGCTTAAACTCTTTAGCGCCCCATTCCTTACTTTGCCTAGGAATGGATCTCAGCCTGCCAACCGAAATGATTGTCACCTTAAGTATTGGTGAATGGCGCAAGCGCTACCCCAATGAGGCGGCTTGCGCATCTTTGCAAAACCGACCAGCTGTATTCCTGTTGCTCGCCTAGTTTTTTTATTTATCTTTTTACTTCAAATCAGGGCTATTGATTAAAGCTTTACCTGCTGCAGAGCCCGCCTCAGCTCCAAAGCGTTTTGCCACACGCTCAGCAAAATTTTCTTTCACGGTGTAATCCAAAATATCTGGTGCCTTAAGGATATCGCGTGCAACTGAGTCAACCGTGCCATAACCATCGGCTAAACCAATCTTGATCGCCTGCTCACCACTCCAAACGCGACCTGTAAATAATTCAGGATTATCTTTTAAGCGATCGCCACGCCCTTCTTTTACAACAGCGATAAATTGCTGATGAATTTCATCGAGCATGCCCTTAATGATTTCTACTTGCTTTGGGTTTTCTTTACTAAAGGGATCCATCATTCCTTTATTGGAACCTGCGGTAATCATGCGACGTGTGACGCCTAATTTATCCATCAAACCCGTAAAACCAAAACCTTCCATGATCACACCAATAGAGCCTACTAAGCTGGCCTTATCGACTAAGATTTGATCACTGGCAACGGCAACGTAGTAGCCACCTGATGCGCAAATATCTTCCACAACAACATAAAAAAGTTTAGCTGGATAGAGCTTACGTAAGCGATGAATCTCATCATTCATCATGCCTGCTTGCACTGGTGATCCGCCAGGACTATTGATGCGCAACACTACGCCAGCACTATGCTCATTTTCAAAAGCGGCTGTCAGAGATGCATTAATGTCTGCAGCATTAGCCATCGAGCTCGAAGAAATCTCACCCTCAAGTGTTACCAGGGCAGTATGCTTTTCTAGCCCCATACCACGACCTGGCAGATGAACATCGAATACGGCTAACACGACAGCAATCATGGCCAGTAATGTCAGGACTCTAAATACCGCTTTCCAGCGGCGCGTCTTGCGGGTCTCTTTTAAGTTCTCCAAGAGCAAATGCTCAAGCGCTTGACGCTCCCAGTTTTGATTGGCGTTTTCGTTTTGATTGTGATCCATCTTTTACAACTCCTCAGTCTTGCGAGTGCGCATTAAGTTTACGCAGTTAAATTTTCTTTTAGCCATTTAGCCAATTGTTCAACATCATCAATATGTGCCAATGATGGTGAAGTCTTTAAGGTATCAGGTGGATGGGCGCCATAAGTCACCGCTACAGCATCCACGCCAGCATTTGCTGCCATATCCAAATCATGTGTTGTATCACCAATCATCAGCATGCGACGAACCGGTACCTGGGTAACATCCGATAACTCTAGCAGCATCCCAGGATGGGGTTTTGAGAAAGACTCATCGGCAGTTCTAGTTTCATGAAATAAATGTCCAATGTCGTGAAATCCCAAAGATCGATCTAAACCCACACGAGATTTTCCAGTGGCAACGCCGAGCAAATAACCATCGGCCCGCAATTGCCCAAGCAACTCACGAATGCCGGTGAATAAATGTAGCTCGTGGTCTTTTGCCAAATAGTGATAACGAAAACGATCAGTTAACTTAGGGAAGTGAACTGGCTCAATCCAGGGAACCGCTCTGCGCAATGAATCTTGAATGCCCAAGCCAATCACTGAACTTGCTAAAGAATCATCTGGCTCTTGAAAACCCAAGTCCCGACAAGCCTGCTGAATGCAGTACACGATGGTTGGCGTGGAATCCATGATGGTTCCATCCCAATCCCACACTATCAGGTCATACCGTCTATCGAGCTTCGCTGTTTCTGTCATCTCTACTTAAATAATTTTTTAGGCAGCGCCTGGAACTTCAAAGTTTTTCATCATCGCCGCAAACTCCGCAGGCAATGGGGACTCAATGCGCATCTTTTCACCAGTGCGGGGATGGGTAAATCCAGCTAAGTGGGCATGTAGATAGAGTCTTTTGGATTTAATCAACTTATCCTGATCTTCAAAGCCATACTTGTCATCACCCAAAATCGAATGGCCTAGCTTTTGTAAGTGAACCCGAATTTGGTGGGTGCGCCCTGTTTTTAATTGGGCCTCGGCCAAGGTAATGGAGGTATCCCCACGCTTCATCGTCTTGATCACACGCAAAGCAGTATGACTAGGCACCCCATCAGGATCTACGCGCACTCGGCGCTCACCATTGGCTAATAAATACTTATGCAGCGGGAATTTTAATTGCATGACGCCAGCGCCCTGCTCGATCTCACCATGTGCCAACAGGTAATAACGCTTATCCGTCTGCCCTTCTCGGATCTGGCGATGCATCTCGACTAGAGCGCTCCGCTTCTTGGCCAGCAATAAAACACCTGAAGTATCTCGGTCCAGACGATGGACCAATTCCAGAAAATGCAATTCTGGACGGGTAATCCGCAAAGTTTCGATCACACCTAAGGCAATTCCAGAACCACCATGGACGGCTAATCCAGACGGCTTATTCACAATCAAAAGTGCCTCATCCTCAAAAAGGATAGGCATTTTTTCTGAGTAACCCTTGGCACGGGATTTAGTTTGAGCGGTATTGACTGCAGCCATCTGAGCGGGTTCAGCCAAGCGAACGGGCGGTACCCTCACGATATCCCCCTCAATTAAGCGGGTCGTTGGTTCGGCACGCTTCTTGTTCACGCGAACCTCGCCAGAGCGAATAATTCGGTAAACATGGCTTTTGGGAACGCCTTTTGCCCAGCGCAGTAGATAGTTATCTAGGCGCTGACCAGCCTCTTCTGGGCCAATAGTCTGCAAAAGAACGGCTGCGGGAGTAGCAGTTTTAAGGTTTACGGGCTTGGGAGTGGGTTCGGGTTTCATGATTTATCTCTCTCGCCACCTCGGCGAGGGACTCAACAATACCCCATTGTCATTCAACTTGTGCCGTATAATCAACGCTCTAGCTAATTTATTGGCCCGAGACCGACCTGAAGTCAGGTTTGAATCGTGGAGCTTGGAGTCGCTCTTTAATAGACTCCCGGGGTCGCCCCTCCCCCGTTGTAATGAGGCGCAGGGTTGGTGTGCCGTATGCCGCGACCCGCGATTAGAAGACAGTTTTCAGGCGCGCGCCTGCATTGATGACCTAAAGGAGGTCTCTGCGGCGATCGTCAAG
>Ga0194059_1000101_pt1 | contig 41515 bp, 41 predicted proteins | sample SepL6211m_MetaG_FD_163426 | JGI IMG/M metagenome (GOLD analysis project Ga0194059, IMG submission 163426) | Anoxic zone freshwater microbial communities from boreal shield lake in IISD Experimental Lakes Area, Ontario, Canada - Sep2016-L626-11m | ecosystem: Environmental > Aquatic > Freshwater >...
CTATTTTTATTATTAATTACAGAAGATATAGACTATATCTTATGTTAAAAACATAAATCCATCTACAAAATTTTAATAAAATAGAAAATAGAATTTATAAATTTTTTATTCTGGAATGCCGTTTACTATTGTAAAATAGTTTATTATTACAACGCTATATGCGTGGAGTCCCTCTAATTAACATAAAATAATTTAGAGATATAACAGATAACATTGCTAAATATTTAAATAAACATTTAGAAATAATATGTTATACAAGGGGGAAATACGCAGGAAACTTTTATGGTTCCTCAGAGACTACATGCGTTGCTCCTAAAATTTAGGATGAAGATATAGTCCGCCTATTTAGAAATAAAATAGATAATAAACGATTCCCTAGATTAAATAATATAAGTTTCTGATTATTACCTCCTTCATTAATATTACTATTAGCTTCTAGCTTAGTAGAAGGTGGAGCTGGTACATCATGAACGGTTTAGTAGTGGATAGGCCGTTGTAAAATTCTACTCTATGCATAAATATCGCCAAAAATTAAATGTTACTGATATATTGTTATAAACAAACAAGTGATATCGTTATAAGACTTTAAACACGACGACAATATGCCTTATATTATATATCCTATATAATATATTCAGAGACTACACGTAGAAATCATTATTTACACACACACAAACAATTATGATAAAAATAAATAAAATATCACCAGATATTCAATGAGCCTTGGGCTTAATTGAGACTGACGGCTATATAGGTTATAATTTAAATAATGGAAAACATGGTTGACTTTTTATAGTAAAAGTTTCTTTAAAAAGTTATAATGCCAGATCTATATACAAATTAAAAAGTATTTTTGGTATTGGTAAAATACACCGAGACTCAGAGGATATGGTTACTTGAAAAGTAACTAGATTTGATCAAATCAAGGAAATAATGTTACCCATATTTGAACAATATGAATTAAGAGGTATAAAGGCGCATGAGGTTGCTATAATGAAAGAAGCCCTAGATATTTATGAATCTAATATAACAAGAGAAGAAAAAACTGTTATATTGAAAGAGTTAAAATCTAAATCTACTTTATTATGTAAAAGTCACAATAAAAATATTACACCCTTTTGACAAAAACACCTAAATATAAAAGATAAAGATGCAGTTTATTCTGTTGAAGATTATAAAAATTTAGTGCCGAGTCAAAAAATATTAACAGAATTATTAGATCCTGATTGATTGGCAGGTTTTATAGAAGGGGATGGTTCTTTACAAATCAATAATAGATTACAAAATGTATTTGAACTCGGACAAAAATATAATATATTTCTTGTTTTATGTATACATAAATATTTTGGGATTACTGCTGATATAAAAATTAGACCAGATTTATCTTACACAATGTTTACAACTAAACACCCAAATTCGTTAGAATTAATAGAAAAAACACTAACAGGGAGAATGAGAGGTATAAAAAGTTTTGAATTAAGATTGTGAAAATATTCCAGAGCAACAAAATTAAAATCTAAAAAAGAAAAAGCTAAAATTTTATTGAATAAGATTTGAAGTCGTGTGATTAGTATTGATAAGGAATAGTCCAATCCCCTATGAAAATAGGGGTAAATTAAGCTCTTGCTCATTTTTATAAAAGAGTCAATCTTAATTTTAATATGTTATCCACCGTTATCTAGTATAGGTTTCCATTCTGGTGGTTCAGTTGATTTGGCCATTTTTAGTTTACATTTAGCCGGGGTATCATCTATCTTAGGTACAGTAAACTTTATTACAACAGTATTTAATATGAGAGCTCCAGGTATGTCTATGCACAGATTACCTTTATTTGTTTGAGCCTTATTAATTACAGCTTTCTTATTAATATTATCATTACCAGTATTCGCGGGTGAAATTGTGCTCGCGTAAAATCTAGCCATATGCTGGGATATCCTTTTTAAGGACAATCAGCAGGAAACTTAAATTCTTTCACGAGTATTTGGTTCCTCAGAGACTATACGCTAGAATTTATTTACGATAAATTTTTATCATTTAAATAAATAAGATAAAGTCCCAACACATAAGTAATTATGTGAGTATTAGCATTTTTAATGTTAATCAAGAAAATGGCAATTACAATGTTATTAACAGATAGAAACTTTAATACAAGCTTCTACGACCCAGCTGGTGGAGGAGATCCTGTATTATACCAACACCTTTTCTTAAATTTTAAATAGGAAAAAATGATAAGGTTTATTGTAACCTATGAATAATTCACAGGTGAAGGTATGAAATTTTAGAGGCAGGTGAAAAAAGTATATAAGACCTATAAAATTAAAACCTTATTATAGTCTGTAATAATAATATAAATAAATAACACGTAAATGAAATTTTATATTATACAGGCAATGCTAAAGTTAACGGTCAAATTTATTCTTATTAAAAAGACCGTCGGTTTTTACGGAACCGCGACAGACTGGTTCTTTGGTGGGTGTCTGTAATGATGCTTAATGTACAGTCGGATTTCCCATAAATAATATTTATGTCAGGGTTTTTTAATTAAAAAATACAAGTGGAAAGTTATTCCATGGAAATTGGATTCTTCGGACATTAAATGGGTGTCCTTAACAAATTTCACTATATGCTGGAACATCCTTAGAGCTTTTTACTCTTTAAAATGTTTAAACATTTTTTAAAGAAAAAAATTTAAAGATTGGATTATCAGCAGGTAACTTAAAATTTATAATTAAATAAAGGAACCTCAGAGACTACACGTGAAAATGATAATATATTTTTAATATATTATTATAAGATATAGTCCATTAAATAATGAAAATTATTTTTTTATGCCAGAAGTTTATATTATTATAATACCTGGATTTGGTGTAATATCACAAGTAATCCAAACATTCGCAGATAAACCTATATTCGGTCGACTAAATGGCCCTTAAATATTATTATTTAATATTTATTGCAACATGCTATATGCAAGAACGCAAAACTTTGTTAAAAGTAATATACAAAATACTATAATATTAGTAGTAGAAAGTACCCCTTTATAGTAATAAATTTTGTATTTATTGCCAACTCGCAGGAAACCAACTCGTTTAACACGTTAGTAGGATCCTCAGAGGCCATACGCATGTAAAGATCAAAAAATAAGAAAACAAAAAAACAAAAAAATGGAAAACAATATAAAATTTAACCAGTGATTTGCTGGAATAATAGATGGAGATGGTTATTTTGCATTAAGTAAAAAGGGTTATGCTGCGTTAGAAATAACAATGGATATCCGCGATGCTCAATGTTTATATAAAATAAAAAATACATTTGGAGGTTCTATAAAATTATTGGGTGGAGCTAAAGCTTTAAGATACAGATTACATAATAAAGCTGGTATACTTAAAGTGATAGCTGCTGTTAATGGATATATACGTAACCCCATAAGATTAGCACAATTATATAAAATATGTGATTTATACGGTATAACTTTAATATACGCTGATACATTAACATACGATAATGCTTGATTAAGTGGATTTATAGATTCAGATGGTAGTATATATTATAATATTGAATCTGTTCAAATATTCATAACCGTATCCCAAAAAAATAAGTTATTATTAGACCCTCTTGTTTCTATATATGGTGGTACTATATATTCGGTAAAAACCACTGAATCTTTTAAATGAGTTATTTTAAAAAAAGAGGAAGTGATAACCTTTTTAGAATATATAAAAGTGTGTCCTTTATATAGTTCAAAAATGAAAAAAATACACTTAATACCACAAATTTATGATTGTTTTAAAAATAGTTTTCATAGATCAGAAAAAACTTCGATAGGGGGTAAAATATGAAAAAAATACTCAGATAAATGAGAAGCTTATGAAGATCTATAATATAAATTAATTTGATTTTTAAGAAATGGTCCAACCCAACATCTGCTTATTGCATTTTTGGGAAGTATTTAGGAATGGTGTATGCTATGTTATCAATTGGTATTTTAGGTTTCTTAGTTTGAGCTCAAGATGGGTTCAAAAAACAAACTTTGCCATATGCTGGAAAAGATTTATATATACAGTGGCTCAACTTGGCACAAAAATCTGTATTATTATCCAATCAGCAGGAAACCTTTTTTGAGGGTTCCTCAGAGACTAAGACGCAAAGCTCTTCTATAAAAAAAACTTTTGATAGTGCTAAATTAGATAATTTATTAAATTCAAAATTTTTAGAATGATTTGTGGGATTTACTGAAGGAGATGGTTCTTTTATAGTAGATGAAAAAACACATAGAGTTTCCTTTATGATAACTCAAAAAGACCCACAAGTTTTAAATTATATAAAAAATACATTGGGTTTTGGTGTAATATATAAATGTAAAGATACATATTATAGATATACAATATCAAAATATGAACATTTATGTTTTATTATTACATTATTTTCAGGACGTTTAAAATTAAATAAAACAAATAATAGATTTAATAATTGATTAAATTCTTTTACTATTTATTATAAAAATATTTTGCCAGATTTACAAAAATCTAGTGAAAATTTAAAAATAAATAAAAATTCAGCTTGATTAAGTGGATTTATTGATGCAGAAGGTTTTTTTGATGCACCTCTAAGAAGTGGTAGATTAACAACTTGTATGAGATTTAGTATTAAACAAGCGTATGAAAAAGAATTTATGTTACAATTAAGAGACATGTGAGATATTAATAAAAAATGAGGCCATATAACTCAAATTAAACATATTACAATATATAGTATGGATACTATGGTATCTTTGACACATTTAATAAAATATTTAAATGAATATCCACTACACTCTAATAAAAAATTTGCTTACCAAAAATGATTAAACATTTTTAATTTAATTCAAAAAGGTTCTTGTGATTTAACAGAAATCCGAATGTTGGCACAAAATATTAATAAGTTAGAAGATGAAGATATAGTCCAAGAATAAGAGTAATATCTTATTTATTACGCATCACATGTATACTGTAGGTATGGATGTAGATTCTAGAGCTTATTTCACAGCAGCAACAATGATAATAGCAGTACCTACAGGTATAAAAATATTTAGTTGATTAGCTACATTATATGGTGGAAGTTTAAACTTTAAAACTCCATTATACTGAGCATTAGGATTCTTATTCTTATTCACAGCAGGTGGAGTAACAGGAGTAGTTTTATCTAATGCCGGTATGGATATTGCTTTACACGATAGACATGAAAAATAAATATGTTTTAAATTTTTTTGTGGGCTTATTAGATGGAGAAGGTAGTATTCAAGTCAATCACTGACGAAAAACATCTCTCCAATATCGTATTGTTATAAAATTAAAATGAAATGAAGCAAATGAAAAAATGCTTCAACAAATAGCCGAAGTTGTAGGTGGAACTGTGAGGCAAGATGGAAATTTTATTATTTGAGTTGAAAATAATAGAGAAAAAATTAAAAAAATTCTTAATATTTTAGAAAAAATACCTCCTTTAACCACAAGGTTACGTGCTCAAATCGCATTTATACACACATGTCTTAAACACAATAATGTAGAAGAGTATATAAAAACTCGAGATAATAAATATGATAATAGACAACAATATAAACCCAAAGGTGATATTAAACTATTAGACTATTGAAGCGCCTGATTATCAGGGTTTATCGAAGCTGAGGGTTGTTTCTCAATAAGAAAAACAGGAATAAAATCGTTTAGCATCGGCCAAAAATATGAAAATTATCTTATAGCAGAGATAAAAAGTTATTTTCAATTGACGTGTGTGTTAAGACTTGTAAAATCTAAAGTAGAAGAATATTACTCAATAGAGACCTACAACAAGGAATCATTAGATATGATTAAAAAACATTTTGATAAAAACCCCCTAATAGGGGAAAAAACAATAAGCTATAAAAATTTTTATTTTGAATAAGTGTCGTGTTGTCTAATCACTATGGGGTAAAAACCCGGTTAACGTCTAATAAAAAAGACCTTAGCTAACGGTGAAGTCTTATAAAATAGCCTGATGGCAAAGGATGAAATAAAAATAAAATAAGATAATACCGTGGAAACCCGAAAGGGGATCTGTAGAGACTATACGTGATAATTGAAAAAGAATTAAGTTTCTGGAGTAAAAAAGATATAGTCCGATCCTGGCCGTGAGGCCAGCCTAATCACTGGGTTAGGATAAATGACTTATTACGTAGTTGGTCATTTTCACTACGTTTTATCTATGGGTGCAGTATTCTCATTATTTGCAGGTATATATTATTGATTTGGAAAAATGACAGGTTATACATTATCAGAAACATTAGGTAAAATCCAATTCTGATTATTATTTATAGGTGTAAATTTAACATTCGGAGTACAACACTTCTTAGGTTTATCTGGTTTACCTAGAAAATATAGTGACTATCCTGATGCTTTCGCAGGTTGAAATGCCGTAAGTTCTTTTGGTAGCTTAGTTTCTTTAATTTCTGTATTATTATTCGTATATATGTTATATGAAGCATTTACAGTTAAAAGAATATCACCTATCAATCAATGAGCTAATGTAGAATTCTTCAGTGCTTTATCTGACACAACAGTTGAAACATCTCTTGAATTCATACACAATTCTCCTCCATTATTCCATACATATAATGAATTACCTTATTTAGTACACTCTCCCAAAGCTTAATAAAATATAAACGGCCAATAACCGTTTATATACTCTATAATAACTAAAGGATATAAACGATTAGAGTGGAAAAGAAAAGAAATATAAAGTAGGGTGAATAGTCCAATGTTTTAAAATAAAAACACACAGTATATAACAGCAACTCCATAAAAACCCTTAGTTTTAAAAATAAATAGATATCCTCGATTGCTTTATGTACACAATTAAATTTATAAAAAGGTATATTAATAAAAGAAAGATAGGAAACCCTATCTTTTATTTATTAAAAATTAATTTATTTTCTATTTTACCAACAACAGGTAAAATAATTAAAAAATAACTAAAATAAAAAACTGTAGCTAATTGACTAATTTCTACAAAAGGACTTTCGGCATGTTGTGATCCTAATCAAGTTAATATAAAGAAATCTGCGATTAAAAATCAAAATAAATATTTAGCTATAGGTCTAAATTGAGTACTTTTAATTATAGATGTGTGAGTAAAAGGTAAAGTTAATCAAATAAATATTGTACCAACTAAAGTTAAAACTCCTAATAATTTATCAGGCACAGCTCTTAAACAAGCATAGGCATATAAGAAGTATCATTCAGGTACGATACTAGGTGGTGTAACTAAAGGATTTGCAGGAATATAATTATCAGCATGTCCTAACGCGTTAGGAGCAAAATGTACTAAATAAGTTAAAAATAAACCTACTAATAAAAATCCTACTAAATCTTTTATAGTTAAATAAGGGTGAAAGCTTATTTTATCTAAATTTGCTGATACCCCTAATGGATTGCTAGATCCCACGTCGTGTAAAGATATTAAATGTACTAAAGCTAAAGCTGCTAATATAAAAGGTAATAAGTAATGAAAACTTAAAAATCTATTTAATGTAGGGTTACCAACACTAAATCCACCTCAAATTCATTCTACCACGTCGGTACCTATGAAAGGAATAGCAGTAACTAAATTAGTAATAACTGTTGCTCCTCATAAACTCATTTGTCCTCAGGGCAATACATACCCAATGAAGCCCGTGCACATCATAAGCAAGAAGATAATAACTCCTACTGTTCATACCATAGTTTTTAAATATGATCCGAAATATATACCTCTACCTATGTGTAAATATACCGCTATAAAAAACATAGAAGCACCATTGGCGTGCATATATCTTAATAATCAACCATAATTTAAATCTCTCATGATGTGTTCTGTAGAGATAAAGGCGAAGTCTATGTTAGGAACATAGTGCATTGCTAAAAAAATCCCTGTGGCTATTTGAATAACTAAACAGAGACCTAGGATTGACCCAAAGCCCCAGAAATAGCTGATGTTACTAGGTTCAGGGAGATCGATTAGCATATTGTTAACAAGTCGTAATAATGGATGTTTTTTTAATATTCTCATTCAACACGGGCGGGGATTGAACCCGCGTTATTCATAAATCCATGTTTTAAGCTTATTATTATTCTTATAGTATAAAACAGAGCAAAATGTAAGTCCGTATGTCTTTTCATCGCTATGGCGCTCTAAACCTAGCATAATATTTACACTAAATATTACCACAATTGTGGTAACTGTTCCCGCTTTTTGTTTTCCTCGGCTGATTTTTGCTTTATTATCCTCAACAATTGCGGCTTTTCCTGATGTAAGTGGACGCGCTAATTAATATACTTCTATATAAAAATATATTTCTTTTTGTGTGTCTTGAAAAAAATAACCTCTTTAATTTGTGGATAGGTTTTAAAATACCAGGAAGATAATTTTGTTTATCTATCATATATTGTTAATATATCTAGTTTCTATAGATATAAAACTTATATATGGTATTACATTTTATATCATTATTTTTTTATTTGGGGTTTATTTGGGGTTTATAACTAGCAGCCAAGGGGAGCTGCAAAAAAAATATATAAGCTTATAATGGTTCTAGTGCAATTCCTTTACCTTTATAACGATCTTTAGAAGCTGATTTTTTTAATTTAATTTGATTAAAAAAAGAGTGTAATTTTTCTTTTGAGGTTGCCATTCCCAAAATTGAAGAAGAATTTATTTGTGTTATTTTTATATCTTCAGGCACTATAAATTTTAAAGGATGACTTTTTCCAATATTTAAGGTTAAAATGGGTTTAGTATATTCAACTTTATAACCAATACCTATAATATTTAATTTTATAGAATAACCCTCTGTTGCGCCTTTTATGGCATTTGCAATGTGAACTCTTAAAGTACCTCAAATTTCAGGAGTATCAGCAGAAGATCCATCTAATAACAGAGTATTATTATTTATAATACTTTTTATATTATTAGGTATAATAATAGATTTTGTAGCTTTATTACCCACAAAAACAAGAGAATAAAAAGGTAAATTAAATTTAATAATTTTAATTTGAATATTTGTTGGAATTGTTATTGGTAAACGACCTATGTTATTACTCATTAGGCGAAGGTTGGAATCGAACCAACATTAGAAATTTTGCAGATTTCTTCATTTCCAAATTTGTACTACACCTCTACTATATACTCCTAAAGAGGATTATTAATTATTATAAGATATTTATCTTTTATTAATTTTATTATAATCATTAATTCCATTAATATTATTAATATTCCCCCTATCAAAAAGAAATAAATTAAATCAGGTGGTGTTAATAAACTTAAAATACTTATGGCTATATAATATATATATATTCTATTCTGTATTATATATATATACAATTTTGTTATTAGATAATATATACTTAAAGGTAATAAGGTAAATAATAAGGCTAATATTCAAATATAATCTAAAAATTTTAATGTATCATTCATTAAAGGAAAAAATCTATTATAATTATCTGCATATATTTCTAAATTTTTTATTATAACATATCATATTATTCAGTATAATAATCAAGGTTGTATTAAAATATATATAAATCAAAAATATTTTATATCATTTTGTTTATATAATCCTGGTCTTATATATAAATATGTTGTTAATATTATTCACGGTAATATACTAAATATTGTTAAATGTAATGAAAATATTAATTTTAATAATATAAAATCTATTAAATTTGTATAATAATTTGATATTGGTATTGAGGGACACAATATTAACAAATATTCATCAGAATTAGTGTATATTATACCAAATAATAATATTACAGATATTAAAATATATATTAATCTATATTGTAATTCTTTTAGATGAAATGATATATTTAACATTTTAGGAAAGAGCGGGATTTGAACCCGCGCATGTTACCATAGGGACATAGCAAATCCCCCTATTAACCACTCTAGCATCTTTCCTTAATTTAAATCTTGTTTATCTTTTTTTCTAGTTAATTATTACTCTTTTAATTTTATCTTTTTTTATTAATCTCTTATACTCCTATATATACTATATCTCTTAGATAAGTTATAACTTATTAAATTTTTTAGTTCACTATATAAAATATAGTTTATATTTTTTAAAGAAAATAACTCCATTTAGTTAGTTAACTAACTAGGGGAGATATATATATATATAAAAGTAGGAAAGATAATCTGCTGTTTTTGAGGATTAAGCTAATTAACTTTTAAAAAGGTAATATATACCCCTAACAAAATAAGACCCTACTATAAAGTAGCAAAAAGTTTTATTGCTAAAATTTTTTTAAATTTTAAAGTACATAAAAAATTAAACAATAAAAATAACATAAGTACAATAAACACTAATAATAAAAACTAGGATATGAATAATACATATTGAATACCTTTAATAGAAAATGGTAAATTTAAAGGAAAAGCAATACCTTTACCATTAAACAAAGAAATAATACCAGCATTAAAGAAAAGAATAATAAAAGGTCGAGAATCTATAATATGAAATTTAAAGGGGAAAATATATGTTTTAGGTTTAAATAAAATATTTAGTACACCTGGGTCTGCCAATATAGAATTAAATACTATTAATGAAATAGATAAAAAATTCTTAACATATTATACGCCAAGAAAATCAATAGCAATAAAATTATCGGGACGATTAAAAGGTATTAGTAAAGCCAAAAAAGTAATATTTTCATCGGGTTCAACATCACCACAAAATTTAGATAGACCGTTGGATTATTATTCACGACCTATCTATACTAAATGAGGAACAATAGGTTTAAAAGTAACATTAGGTTAATAATTAAATATAAACCTATAATATCAGTGGGTGTTTTCCCATTGATATATACCCCCCCTATAAAAAAAATAAAAATTAACACAAAAACTTATAAACCCACAGCTAAAAAAATAAAAGTAAAATACACCTAAAACCTATAACATATTAAGTAAGCAGCTAAAATATAAATAATATAAAAGAAGAGTAATAATAAACTATTATAATATAATATAAAATAAACCCTTATACTAAAAAGCTATAATTGTATGTATGGGGATTTTACCCATACAAAAAAGAGGGAGGTATATAAATAAAAGAAAGGAAAAAAAATATAAGAGAAGAAATTATGAAAGAAGGGAACTAGAAGAAGAAAAACGTCTGTAAAACTGGTGAACACGGATTCGATTTCCGTCGGATGTATAAATAAGGTTTTAGTATAAAAGAGTAATAGAAGGATAGCTAGGGGATAAATTGACAGGGACGTAATGAAACACGAAAAACCTAATATAGAAATGATGAAATTAGGGTTTCCCAAACTGGAAACAGTATAAAACGAATACTTCGCGAATTGAAACTTCTTAGTAGCGAAAGGAAAAAAAATCAAAAGAGATATCTTAAGTAGTGGTGAGCGAAAGAGATAAAGCCATAAAAGATAATTAAATGATAAGAAAACCATAGAGGGTAAAAAAGTCCTATATTAAAGTTTAATTAGAATGAGAAAAGTAAAACGAAACAAAATTTGTTTGAAAAAGGGGGAACCATCCTCCAAGGCTAAATACAATTTACACCGATAGTGAACAAGTACCTTACGGGAAAGCTGAAAAAGATGACAAAAAAAAAGTCTAGTGAAAAAGATCTTGAATTCTATTACTTATGAGCAGTCAGAGTCTAAAAGAGATGATGGCGTACCTTTGGTATAATGGATTTGCGAGTTATATGATTTAGCAAGCTTAAACAGAAATGTGTAGGCGAAGTAAAAACGAGTAATAAAAAGCGAAATAGTTAAATTATATAGGACCCGAAACCAGGCGATCTATTTATGGGCAATTTGAAATAATATATAAAGTGTTATGGAGGAATGAACCCGTGATCGTTGCAATGCTCTGGGATGACCTGTAAATAGAGGTGAAATGCCAATCGAGTCTGGTGATAGCTGGTTTTCTGCGAAAATTATAACAGTAATGCATTAGTAAGTTAAGTTTCTAAGGTACAGCACTATTAAATTATTCAGGTAATTAACGTTATCTATAATTTTTTAAACTCGGAATGTAGAAATTTTTAATTCTAATAGTTAGACTATAGGCGATAAGGTTTATAGTCAAAAGGGAAACTTCCCTGATTTATAGCTAAGGTCATAAATTCTATCTAAGTGTATAATGAAGGTTTTTTTACAATTACAACTTAAATGTAGGCTTGGAAACAGCCATCTTCTATAGAAAACGTAACAGTTCATAAGACTATGTAAAAAAGCACAAAGTAATCTAGGTGGCTAAGTTAGAAACCAAAGCTTAAAATATTATATATTTTATATATAATGTGGTAGCAGAACGTTTTGTAAATATAATTAAATACTGATAACAGTTTTATCAAAAGTGATTATGCAAATATGAGTAACTTAAAAATAAGATAAACTTATTCACCGTAAATCCCAGGTTTCCTACACAATTATATGAAATGTAGGGTGATACAGCCCCTAAGTCGATACTGAAAGGATAAGATAATGGGTAACTCTTACAGGACCTTTTTGTTAAAAAGAAGCAGGAAATAATTAAGAGTATAAAACTGTACTAAGGCTGACACAAGTGGATGGGCATAATTATGCTAAGGTGATGGCAGAATAATCCTTAAGGAACTCGGCAAAATAACTCTGTATGTTCGCTAGAAAGAGTCCTAATATTGCAAAATATTAGGTGCAAAAAATAGGGAGTGTCGACTGTTTACCAAAAACACAGCTTTTAGCTAACACAAAAGTGGTTGTATTAGAAGTGAGCCCTGGCCAATGATTATACCATAAAAATGAAGGTTAACGCTTTTATTATATTAGATAATTAAATGCCCGCGGTAACTCTGACCGTGATAATGTAGCGCAATCAATAGTCAATTCATTGTTGACAAGTATGAATGGGTTAACGAGTGCTCCACTGTCTCAAGGATTATGCCAGTGAAATTGGATTTGTAGTGAAGATACTACATATGGAAAATAAGACAAAAAGACCCTGGCAGCTTAACTGTTATTATTTATTTAGAATAGGTTTTCTTTTCATAGCATAAATGGGATATCTATTATCCTCTAATTTTGGTTAGACGGGGAGATGACATTGTAATACCATTATTTGAAATACTTAAACTAATATTATGAATAAGAGACAGTTTAATTGGGGCGATTGCCTTTTAAAGTGTAACAAAGGCGCGCATAAGACCTCCTCATATCAATTAGAAATTGATAATAGAGCGTAAAAGTTAAGGGGGTTTGACTGGAAGTTTTATCGAACAACCAGGGATGAAAGTCGGCTTTAGTGAACCGCTGATTCTGTATGGAATGTTCAGCGATATTCAGGCAAGTTACGCCAGGGATAACAGCATGGTCCCAGTTTAGAGTCCATATCGATACTGGGGTTCGTGACCTCGATGTTGGATTACCGTAACCTCGGGATGAACAAAGTCCGAAGGGTTCGTCTGTTCGACGATTAAAACGGTACATGATCTGAGTTCATAAACGCAATGAATAAAAATTTAGAAAAATTAAACAATAAACAAATAGTTTCAAAGGCTGGTAATTATTTAAAGGGTAATTATATGAGCACAGAAGACACAAAAAAAGCAGTTGATTTAATAATATCCGTAATACCCAAATTGAATATTATTAAAACTTAATAATGCTTGAATATTAAATAATTTTATTAAGTTTAAGTGCGACAAGAAGCTAATTAAAACAATGGGGAGAATAACCCCTTTTCATCCTACAGAAAAATTCTGAATTGAGGTACGTAAACTGTAAAGAATATGTAAATAGCAGATAAGAGGAATAATATCCATGGCCAGCAAAAGTGAATCTGTGTAGAGGTTAATCAAATAAGTAAACTTGGCGGACTCCCAAGTGAGTAGGACTTTTTGTTTGATTAATATAGCAGGGGCCTAAAGATATATTAAGGTGTTTTAATTGGAACTTGGTAAACCTCATAATTTCTTTAAAATAAAATTAAAGAGGCATTTTATATTAACAAAAAAATGTATCGATTAGGAGGCAGAGGACAGTATAAAAAGCGAAAGTATTGTTGTAATGATAATAATAGGGCAAATTAGCCTAACTTGAAAGAGTGCTGACTTATACATGGGGTGTTATAATCAAAATATTATAATGCGTGAGCCGTATGCAATGAAAGTTGCACGTGCGGTTCTTAAGAGTTTAAGCTCCGCGAGGAGTAGACAGCTCTGACAGAGCGTAGAGAGAGAAACACTGCGCTAAGAGTTAGCAATAGCTCATTAGGCACCAACTAATATCGGTGAAGCCTTCCTGGTAGCATTTTTGAACTAAATGCGCGAGCAAATCCAGATGGTAATACCGAGGGAAGGAAATAAAGTTTTATTTCCACCTGTAGAGACTTAGGGTAACGGTTTTATTAAAAGGTTTAATAATATTCTACCCTGGATATTCATTATATTATGAATATAATACGTTGGCTCCCAACCTATAAAAGTGGGATGAAGATATAGTCCATACCTTATGAAAATATTGGATATTATGCGTGAGACAGCTCGGTTTATATCTATTTTCCACATATTTCTAAAAGATTAGCCTTATTTGTACGCAAGGACCATAAGGTGAGTCCCAATGGTGTATCTATTGTTTGTTTAAGCAATGTAGAGTAGCTACGGACTTCAATTTAAACGCTGAAGGCATATCAAGCGTGAAAATTAATCTTACTCTTGGAAATTTAAGACTCTTGTAGATCACAAGTTTAAAAGGCGAAGTGTATAAGCACAGTGATGTGTTTAGCTAATTCGTACTTATCGTCTAAAAAACTAAAACCTTTTACATAATAGTTCCCCCTAACTATTATTTTATATACCCCTAATATAAATTTAATATAATATATAATAAGTATAAACCCCCCATAAATATAATAACTGAAAAGTATAAAAGAAAAGTATAAATTAAAAGAACTAGAATATAAATATGCCTCATTAGCACAACGGTAGTGCATTTGTTTTGTAAACAAAGGGTTGTGGGTTCAAATCCTACATGAGGCAAAATATGATATCATTATTAAGTAAAATAAATATAATAGACAATAGTGGAGCTTTAGAGGCCAGATGTATTAAAGTTTTAAAACCTGGAAAACCCTCAATCACCGCGGACATTGGTGATGTAATAATAGTAAGTATATTAAAAACATCTACACATAGTAAAATAAATAAGGGAGATGTACATAAAGCAATAATAGTACGAACAACAAGAAAATCAAATATGATAAAATGAGATACAAATGCAGGAATTTTAGTTAAAGGTACAACATTTGATCCTATAGCAACTAGAATTAAAGGACCAATATCTAAAAGAATTAAACAATTAAAAATTTTATCATTAGCAAAAATACAAATATAAAACATGCAAAATACAAAATTCAGTCAAGATAATATATTAAAATTTCCAACAAAATTTAAAAATCCATATAATAAAAATTCATTAAATTCTATTGTTATACATTTTAATGATAATAATAGTAATAAAGATAAATATGCATTATTACCGGGTATTATAAATTTATTAGATATAACAGGACAAAGACCTGGAATAATTAAATCTAATAAATCAATATCAGCTTTTAAAATTCGTAAAGGTATGGAAATAGGTGGTATATTAACATTAAGAAAACAAAATTTAAAAAATTTTATAAATTTATTAATATTAAATTGACCTGTATTAAATACAGCAATAAAATTAAATAAATTTAATAATGTAACATTTGGTATTGTTAATAATACTAAAATATTTTCTACTTCAATACCCATTTGTGGTTTAAATATAATATTACAATTTAAAGGTAATAATAATGAATCTAATACTTTATTATTAAGTTCAATGGGTTTTCCAATAATTAATAAATAATATTTGTATATTATTAATATATACGAATATAAGCTCTTAGCTCAGTTTGGTCAGAGCATTTCTCTTACAAAGACAAGGTCGTGAGTTCAAGTCTCACAGAGCTTAAATGAAAACATATAAACCTATAACTCCCTCATTAAGAGAAAAAATAAGTGTTATACATAATTTGCCAAGAACTAAAAAATTAAAATTATTAAGTTTTGGTAAATATAATACAGGGTTTAGAAATAATTTTGGTAGAATAACTGTTAGACATAGAGGTGGAGGTCATAAACGTAATATTCGTTTAATAGATTTACAACGTATTAATGGTATTTTTAGTCCAATAAAAATATTACGATTAGAATATGATCCTAATAGATCTTCTTTAATAGCTTTATGTCGTACTTTATATGATAAAAAATTATCATTAAAAAAAGTACAATTATCTATTAGAAGTTCTTCTGGTTTTAAATATTTTTATATCTTAGCTACTCATGATATGAAACCTGGTGATATAATAAATCCCAATACACATACTTCAGGAACAGCTATGCTCTTAAAAGATATAAATCTTGGTTCTATCATTTGTAATGTTGAATCTATTCCTGGTGATGGTGGTAAATTTGCAAGATCTGCAGGTACTTTTTGTACTTTAATTAAAAAATCTGATGATCATGTTTTAATAAAATTACCTTCTAAAGATATTATTAAATTACCTTCTCTATCTAAAGCAACTTATGGTAGAATTTCAAATATAGAACATAATAATACTATATTGGGTAAAGCAGGTAGCAATAGATGATTGGGTAGAAGACCTGTAGTTAGAGGTGAAGTTATGAATCCAGATTCTCATCCAATGGGTGGTAAAACAAGAGGTGGAATTCCTTTAAAAAATGTATTTGGTAAATTAGCTAAATGAGTTCCTACAAGAAAATTAAAAAGGGTTTAATCCTTTACTCCCTTTTTATATACTTCTTTATAAATATAATTTAGAAACAAAAATGTAACTTTTGTATATGATTAGACACCACTATATTTTTATTTATTAAAATATACCCCAATAACTAAAAAAATAAAAAATAAAATTAAAAAAGAAGGGAAGAATACGGAAAGGTATAACTAGGGTTATATCAAGTTATATATAATAGAATTAAAAGAAAATAAAACAAAGTAAAAGAAAAGAAGAAAGAAGAAGGGAAAGTAAAATAACTAGAATAAAAGAAAACTTTGTATAAAAGAAATAGAAAGAGTTCGATACTCTTACAAAGAAATAGCGTTTGATATAAGCGCAGGATGATTGCTAGCGGTATAATTAACACATGCAAGTTGAATGGGTAAAACCATAGCGTACGGGTGAGTAAAAGATCGGTAACCTACCAAAATCATTGGGATAATTGAAAAAAATACCATAAAAGAGTAAAACTCGGATATTGAGGGGCTGATCATGGATTAGTTAGTTGGTGGGGTAAAAGCCTACCAAGGCGAGGATCCATAGTTGATATGAAAGTATGACCAACCACATTTACACTGAAACAAGGGTAAAACTCCTAAGGAGGCAGCAGTGAGGAATTTTGTGCAATGAGCTAACGCTTGACACAGTAATACCGCAAAAGGGAAGACCAAAAGTTTAAACCTTATATAAATAAACATTTATTATGAAAATATTATTTTAAGAGCCGTTAAATTTATGTGCCAGCAAAAGCGGTTAAACATAGGGCTCAAGCAATATCCGGACATTAAAGGCGTAAAAAGTGTTAAGGTGGATTAATCATATATTATTCTAGAGTAATGTACAGGAAAATGGAACGTTTAGTGTAACAATAGAATGTGTCCATATTAAAAAGAACACCAAAAGGCGAAGGCAATTTTCTGGTATATTTACTGACACTGACACACGAAAGCATGGGTAGCAACTGGGATTAGATAAATCCGTGCCGGCTATTAAAATATAGGCAAAAGGGTGTCCCCCATATTTGTGAATTTATGGTGCGCATTCAGCTGTATCGGTGGAACTTATAACTAAGAATTTATAACAATACCGAGGGAAGTCGTAATTGACCCCGTAGAGACTATGCAAAAAATTCTGATAGTTGGTAAAAAAAGACATTAGAACTAGAATGAATAAAAAAGTTATTCCTAATTTATCTAGAAAAAAATTGTCTAATATTCCTTTGTCTGATCGATGTAAATCTATTATATTAGGGTCTATTTTGGGAGATTCTATGTTAAAAATATATTCTGGTTATAAAAACGCAAGATTATCAATGAGACATTCTATTATACAACAAGATTATTTTATTTGAAAAGCTGAACAAATGGCAGAAATAAGTTCTCCAGGTTCATCTTTAATAACAAATCCCTCAGGATTCAGTAAAAATAATAAGTTACTGTTTCAAAGTAGAGCTTTAGAATCTTTAACGGAGATACATGATATTACATATAAAAAAAATGTAATAAACATTAAACGAAGTTGATTAAATCATTTGACACCATTAAGCTTAATGGTTTGATGATTAGATGATGGTTCTATTGTAGGAGGCGGTACAAAAGGAATGTTTTGTACTCATGGTTTTAGTAAAGAATCTAATGAAATGTTGATTGATTATTTAAAAGCTGTTTGAGATATTGATGCCAGAATGGGTACAACCACGGGAAAAACCGGACCATTATATTATATAGGATTGAGTACACCATCATTAATAAAATTATTAATGTTAATAATGCCCCACATACCTGTAAAAAGTATGATATATAAAGCCCATATTAGATACAAAGATGAATTATTGCAACAACGCTGAATTTCAACAATGAAAGAAAATATGAAACATATTATTGTTGAAAATGATATAGTCCGATATGGTATTAAAAAAGAAAAAGAAATAAAATTTTAATACCAGACCCCATTAGTCCATGCTGTAAACTATGAATGTTATATGTCAATATTTTGGTGTATAAGATAACTCGTAAACATTCTGCCTGTTGACTACGATCGCAAGATTAAAAAACAATATAATAGGCGGTTTATAAAATAAAGCCAGAGGAGTATGTGGTTTAATTCGATAATACACGCAAAATCTTACCTTATCTTGTTTTTATTAAATATAAAATCAGATACTGCATGGCCGTCTTCAGTTCATTTTTTGAAAACATGATTAATTTCACCAATGAACGCAACCCCTTTATTTATTTAATCAATTAATAAATACACTGCAAATGAAAGTTTGAGGAAGGTAGGGTCGACGTCAGGCCTATATGGTTCTTATGATAAGGGCCACACATGTACTACAATGTTAGATACAAAACTTTGAGAACCTTAATAAAAGGGCAATCTAATAATAAAAATCTAACCCAGTTCGGATTTATGTCTGTAACTCGACATAATTAAGTAGGATTTGGTAGTAATCGCGGAGTAGAGAGGCCGCGGTGAATAATTAAACTTATATTCGCACTAATCGCCAGTCAGACGCCCCGATGGTACAGGATCTGAAGGACTATTCAAAGGTATTCTAAAGTTATAACTTCTTATTGTTATTTCAATTCATACTGGAGTGTTATCCGAGGGTTTTTAACAAAGGGGGGTTAAGTCTTAACATAGTAACCGTAGGGGAACCTGCGGTTGGACGCATACTAAAAGAAATTAATTAGTGTATATTAATCAGCAAATTTCATAAAATTAAAAATTATTAGCTTTGGTTTTGCTGACACTTTAACATTATTCTTAATGTGTTAATTTTGTTTATTTATTAAAGTACTTATTTAGTACTTTAATATACTTTTTTATATACTCCAAAAAGCTATAAATCCCAGATAAATATAGTTCCCGGATGAACTAGGATAAAAATAGGATTGTTAAACTTAATAATAAAGATGTTTATATGCGATATAATGGGTTCAAATCCCTAAAACATCTATGTATAAAATACTTTTAAAAGAAAAAGGAATTGGTAGTTTAAAAGCCAAAAATATTCTAAATAGTTTAGGTATAGGAGAAAACACACCAAAAGAAAAAATAATAAAAGAAAAACAAGAAAAATTAGATAAAATAATATTAAGTAATAAAAAATGATATTTGAGTATTAGTAATAATAAAGAAAGATTAATAAGTATAAATAGTGTAAGAGGGATGAGACACAAGTTAGGATTACCTGTAAATGGACAAAGAACTAGAAGTAATGCTAAAACAGCTAAAAAATTAAATAAATATTAAAATAAGTCACAATGAATTATAGCACTTTTGATCAATTTGAAATAACAAGAATAATACCATTTCACCCATTTGGTAATTTAGATTTATCATTTACAAACTCAGCATTATTTTTATTAATAGCATTATTTATAATAAATAGTTTATTTAATGCAAATGTAAAAAATGGATATATAGTACCAGGTAGATGACAATCAGTATTAGAAATAATATATGATACAATATATAATGTAATAAAAGATAATATAGGATCAGCTGGAAATCACTATTTTCCATTTGTAATAACAATATTTTTATTTATTGCAGTATTAAATATGGTAGGTATAGTACCATATACATTTTCACCTACAGCCCACTTAGTAATAACATTTTCATTAAGTTTAAGTATTTGATTAGGATGTACAATTTTGGGATTAAAAAACTATAGATCAGATTTCTTTTCTATGTTTATGCCAGCAGGAAGTCCTTTAGCATTAGCTCCATTTTTAGTATTAATAGAATTAGTATCTTATGTGGCTAAAGCTATAACATTAGGTGTACGATTAGCAGCAAATATAACAGCTGGACATCTATTATTCGCAATATTAGCAGGATTTACATGAAAATTATTTATTGCAGCAGGATTTATAAAATTAATAAGTATATTCCCAATGTTAATTGTAATATTTATAACAATATTAGAAGCAGCAGTTGCAATAATTCAAGCATATGTTTTTAGTTTATTAACTACATCTTATTTAAATGATACAGTACACTTACATTAATATGCCACATCTAGCCGTAGAAACATTTGTAAGTCAATATTTTTGACTAACTTTAAGCCTTTTAATCTTATATTATAAAATGGTTACACAATATTTACCTCAAATTAGTGAAACCTTAAAAGCTAGAAATATTTTATCTAGTTTTAAAAATGAAAAAAAAGAAAAACATGAAGATGTTCATGTAAAAGCTATTAAAGAAACATTATTATTTAAAATTAGTAATCCAGAAGTTAAAAAAGACTTTAATCTTAATTTTAATAATAACTTTAAAGTTTGATCTTCTAAATTATAACTAAGTGATGTATTTCCCATCACTTATGTTTATGAACTAACAAAAAAAAAGGTAGATAAACCCAAAAAAAGTCAGTATTTGTTTAGAAATAAAATATAAAAAATAGAAAAATTTTGTAAAATAAAAAGGCTTGCGTAATATAAAAAAATAGTATAGAAAAACCAAAGGACGTAAAGGAGGTATTAAAAACTAGAAAAATATGTTATATATTATATTAGAAAATTTTATAAATATCTTATTAATTATAGTACCATTATTAATAGCTGTAGCCTATGTTACATTAGCGGAAAGAAAGATATTAGGATCTATAGGTTTAAGAAAAGGACCTAATTGTGTGGGAATATATGGATTATTACAACCATTGGGAGATGGAGTTAAATTATTTTCCAAAGAAACAATATTACCATCACATGCAAATATTACAATATTTATATTAGGGCCAATATTATCTTTTACATTATCATTAATAGTATGAGCAGTAGTGCCATATGGAGAAAATATAGTATTAGCAGATATAAATATAGGAATATTGTATATATTTGGAGTATCATCAATAAGTGTATATGCTATATTAATGTCAGGTTGATCTAGTAACTCTAAATATTCTTTTTTTGGTGCCATAAGAGCTGTAGCTCAAATGATATCATATGAAGTATCTATAGGTTTAATAATAATATCAGTATTATTATGTGTAGGTAAATTAAATGTGACATCAATAGTATTAGCTCAACAAGAAGGAATATGATTTATATTTCCATTATTTCCAGCAGCTATAATGTTTGCAATTTCAGCCTTAGCAGAAACAAATAGAACACCATTTGATTTAACCGAAGGTGAATCAGAATTAGTTTCGGGATTTAATACTGAATATTCTGCGATGTCTTTTGCATTATTCTCATTAGCAGAATACGCACATATAATATTTATGTCCTTATTATTTGTAATATTATTTTGTGGAGGGTATTTACCTATAGATTTACCAATATTAAATTTATTATCTCCATCACTATGATTAGCAATTAAAACTGGAGTATTAATATTTTGATTTGTATGAGTTAGAGGATCATTTCCACGTATGCGATATGATCAATTACAAAAACTATTATGAAGTAATTACTTACCATTAAGTTTTGGTTTTGTAGTATTTGTATCCTCAATATTAATAGTATTTAATGGTTTACCATTATTTTAACTAAAAAATAAATTAACCTAAGAAGGGTTAATTTATATAAAGGTGGGGTATATAAAAAGAAAAGAAAAATAAAAATAAATATAAATTAAACTAACTAGGAAAAACCTTTAAAAATAAAAAATAAAAATAATTGCGAATTCGTCTAACGGAAAGACATTAAACTTTGACTTTAATAAGTGCTGGTTCGATTCCAGCATTCGCATGTGTCTGTAGCATAATGGCTGTGCATTCGGCTTCGGATTGAAAAATGGGGGTTCGATTCCTCCCAGACACTAATAAAATAAAAATAATCTTAAAAAGCGTCTGTACGTTAGTTGGTTAGACCTTCTTCCTTCCAAGTAGAGAGCACGGGTTCGAATCCCGTCAGACGTAAAATATACCCCACCACAAAACCTAAACCAAAACTTAAGTAAAGGTTAGAAAATAAAGAATGAGATAAACATTAATAAAAAAGAAAAAAGATGTTGAAGGGAATTGAACCCTTGAATGTTTCCATCATTGTTTTCAAGACAATCGCATTAACCTCTCTGCCACAACACCTTCTAGTATTAGAAGAAAAAACAAAGGGAGAAAATTTTAATATATTACTAGACACAAATGTTAATTATTGAATACATAATATGCTTTTTTGCACTAGGTGCTTTATTTACAGCAATACAAGTAATAACAAAGAAAAACCCAGTTCATTCTGTATTTTTTTTAGTTTGTACTTTTGCTAATACATCTGCATTACTATTATTATTAGGAGTTGAATTTTTAGCTATAATATTTTGAATAGTATATGTGGGTGCTATAGCAATATTATTTATATTTGTTATAAAATTAATAAATATAAAACTTGTAGAATTTTTAGATAATTCTACACGATATTTTCCCATAGGTTTAATTATAGGAGTTGCATTATTTTTAGAAATATCTGTATATTTAACTGATGATTTAAGTCCAAATATGCATAATATAACAGAATTTATACCAACAAATCTAACACAAATATTAAGTTTTACAAATATAGAACAATTAGGTAAATTATTATATACAGATTTAGCCTTAGCTTTAATAATCGCAGGTTTAATATTATTATTGGCTTTAATAGCGGCAATATTATTAACATTAGGTCATGAAGAAGAAATAAAAAGACAAGATATATTTAATCAAGTAGCTCGATCATCTTCTATTTCATATACTGTTTAAAATAAAATTAGAGGATAATTATCCTCTAATATACCTTTACAAATAAAGAAATCCGCAAAAAAAAATAAAAACTAAAAAATAAAATTAAAAAAGAAGGGGAGAATACGGAAAGGTATAACTAGGGGGCATTAACTAAATGGTATAGTGTTATGTTTGCACCATAAAAGCTAAGGGTTCGAATCCCTTATGCTCCAATAAAAATTCTCAATAGCTCAGCGGTAGAGCATGCGACTGTTAATCGAAAGGTCGTGGGTTCAAATCCCACTTGGGAAGAAACTCATGACTTATTTAAATTTAAATTATTTATTTATAATACCAGTAATAGGTATAATTTTTATAATATTTAATAAAGAAACAAAAGCGCATTATTTTGCACTTATAACATCGATAATAGCTTTTTTATATAGTATAATTTTATATACTGTATTTGATCCAACTTTACAATTTCAATTTACAGAAACCTTAAGTATTGCAGATAAAAATATATTATTTGGAGTAGATGGTATATCTATAAATTTCTTATTATTAACAGCATTTATAACACCAATATGTGTATTAGTAAGTAAAGAATCAATAAAAATAATGAAAAAAGAATATTATATTTTTTTAATTTCTATAGAATTAATATTATTTGGTGTTTTTACAATATTAGATTTATTGGGTTTCTATATTTTATATGAAGCAGTATTAATACCTATGTTTTTAATAATAGGTATATGAGGGGCTAGAAAAGAAAAAATATCAGCAGCTTATTATTTCTTTTTCTATACTTTAGTAGGTTCTATTTTAATGTTAATAGGTATAATTTATTTATACACAGAGTATGGTACAACAGATTATTTTATTCTATTAACAAAAAATATAGAATATAATACTCAATTATTATTATTTTTAGCTTTTTTTGCTAGTTTTGCAATAAAAATACCTAAATTTCCTTTCCATATTTGATTACCTTTAGCCCATGTTGAAGCTCCTTTAGCAGGTTCTATCTTATTGGCTGCAGTATTAATCAAATTAGGTAGTTATGGTATTATGAGATTTTCTTTACCTTTATTTCCTGAAGCTAGTTTATATTTTGCACCATTAGTTAATACTATGGCAATATTAGCAATAATTTATGCAAGTTTAACAACTTTAAGACAAACAGATTTAAAAAGAATTATCGCATATTCTTCTGTTAGTCATATGGGTGTTGTTATGTTAGGTATTTTTAGTTTTACTACTACCGGTATTGAAGGTTCTATTTTCTTACAAATAGCCCATGGTATCGTTTCTAGTGCACTTTTCATAATAGTTACTATATTATATGATAGACATCATACAAGAATTGTAAAATATTATAGAGGTGTGGTTTCTACAATGCCAATCTATTCTATCTATTTCTTTATTTTTACTTTGGCCAATATTGGTGTTCCTTTATCTTGTAATTTCGTTGGTGAATTCTTATCTTTATATGGTATTTTCTCTACTAACTTTATTATTGGTTTATTAGGTTCAACAGGTATGGTTTTATCAGCTTGTTATGCTTTATTTTTATATAATAGAGTAGTTTTTGGAGCTTCTTCTCCTTATATAGCAAAAAGTATTGAAAATAGAGATATTTCTAGAAGAGAATGATATGTTTTATTACCTCTAGGTTTATTAACTTTAATTTTGGGTGTTTATCCAGACATTATATTATCTAAAATACATTTAAGTGTTGCAGGTTTATTAATTTAAGCACATAAGGGCTATCCCTTATGTATTATATACTAAAAAAAAAAAAAGTTAATAAAAAGAAACTAATATAAGTTGGTATATGTATACAATTTTTTATATTTGTTTATTTATTAAATATAAAAATTTAAGTTTTTGTTTACCTAATATATGTATATTAATATAAATTTCCTTATTTTTTTAATTTAAAGGAAATAAAAGAATAACAGGGTAATACTGAAGATGAAACTAGATATATAAATTAATAAAGGTCTATAGCTTAATGGCAAAGTAGCTGTCTTCAAAATAGCCCATGCGAGTTCGATTCTTGCTAGACCTGTATGATTAAAAAATCAATAACAATAAATAAAACATATTTAACATTATTACATAAGAATAATAATATAAATATAGGTACATCTAGTATTATACGTCCAGGAGTGGTAGCGAATAGTATATTAAGACCAAGTTTAAATCTTAAAACGGATAAAGGACAACAAAAGGTAGCATTATATCAATATAAAAATTTTTTAAATAAACCAAAAAATATAACAATGGATAGATTAGATATAAGTTTAACATTAATACATTTTACTACAAGTATTAAAGAATCTAAATTATTTATAAGAAATAAAAATATAAAAGTAAATGGAAAAATTATAACAAATATTAATTATATTTTACCGGAATATGCTGTAATAGAATGCGTTAATAATACAAATATAAAAAATTTAATAACACATAGTATAAAAAATTTTATTAATGTTCCAACAAATTTTATTTTTGTTAATCCTACTACTGTTATAAAAACCAGAGATATTACAAAAAATATAAAAGAAATATCTATACCTAAAAATATACAATTAAATATTTTAAAAAGAGGTAAAATCTTAATTTAGTAAATTTACAGGATTATCTTAGTATGCTAATATGGATGTTAATATGGAAATTTTTATTAATTTTCCATATTTTAAAGAAAGTGTGATGAAATTGGTAGCCTTAGTAGTCTTAGAAACTATTGTCATTTGACGTGTGGGTTCAAGTCCCGCCACTTTCACATATGAAAAATCGTATAAAAAGAGATATACAACACAGATTAAATTTTGTACTATTTGAAAATGATGCTATTATTTTAAAAGCTTTATTTAATAATAAAATATTACCTTTACAATTACGTATTAAAGCCAGAATTTTATTAAAAAATATACCATCTATTACAAAAATTAGAAATATTTGTGTTTTAACTGGACGTACTCGTTCTATTATTAGAGATTATAATCTTTCTAGATTATCTTTCAGATTCGCAGCTGAAAATGGTTATATCGCAGGAATTCGTAGATCAACATGATAACATACCCCTTAACAAATTTAATAGCACGATTAAATAATGAAAAAACTATTAGTCTTAAAAAAACTAATATTATTTTAAATCTTTTAGATGTTTTACAATCTGAAGGTTTTCTCTCTTATTCTTTTAATCCTTATTCTAATAATATTACTATTAATAGTAATCTTATTAATAAAATTAAGGCTTATAGTGTACCTAATAGAATTATTTTTATGGATTCTCATTCTTCTTTATATCTTAGTAATTCTAAATTATACATTATACTTACTAATTTAGGAATAATGACACACATAAAAGCACGTTCTTTGGGTTTAAATGGTTTTATTTTAGTCTCAATATCTTCCTAACTTAAACATATATTATTTTCCTTAAAGGAAAATAATATACCTTTATAAACCATACTATAAAAAGGTATAAATAATATAAAATTATGATAAAAGGGTATATAAAAAATAACATAAAGATAGTGGCTTATAAAAATATTAAGCCAGGCAGGGATTGAACCAGCGACCTTTTCATTATCGGTGAAACGCTCTAACCAGCTGAGCTACTAGCTTTTAATTACAGAGGCTGGAGTCGAACCAGCAAATGACAGGTTATGAGCCTGATAGCCTAACCATTAGCTAACCCTGTTTATTATTATTGTTATTCTAGTTATAAATAATTGGGGTTTAACTAGAGATAATATATATATTCTTATATTGTGTTTAGAAAATTTTAAAATTATTATGTCAAACCACTATCATCCATATCACATATCAGATCCAAGCCCTTGACCTATTACAGGTTCAATAGGAGCATTCGGATTAATGACAGGTTCAGTTATGTATTTTCATAACTACCAAGGAGGTGCTTTATTTGCAGGAATTTCTTTAGTTTATTTATTATTAGTATTCACTGTATGATTTAGAGATGTAACAAGAGAAGCTACTTTCCAAGGACACCATACTATTATAGTTCAAAGAGGATTAAAATTAGGTATGTTATTATTTATCCTATCAGAAGTATTATTTTTCCTTTCATTCTTCTGAGCATTCTTTCATAGCTCTTTAAGTCCAGATGTAGTATTAGGATCAGTATGACCTCCAGTAGGAATACAAGTATTAAATCCTTTTGAAGTACCATTATTAAACACAGTTATACTTCTTTCTTCAGGAGCAACTGTAACATGAGCACACAACGCAATAATTGTTGGTGACAGAAAAGGAGCTTTATTAGGTTTAATTTTAACAGTAGTATTAGGTTTAGTTTTCACAGCTTTACAAGCTATGGAATACGTTGAAGCTAGTTTCACTATTGCTGATTCTGCCTATGGTACAACATTCTTTGTTGCTACAGGATTCCACGGTCTACACGTTATTATAGGGACATTAATATTATTAGTTTGTTTAATAAGATTAATAAAAAACCACTATACAAGACGGCACCATTTCGGGTTAGAAGCGGGTATTCTTTACTGGCATTTTGTTGACGCGGTATGGCTTCTTCTATATACATCAATATATTGATGAGGTTCACTTGGTGCATAACCAATATAGGGGTATTTCTCCTATATATGTACCCCTGTGGCAAAAAGAAGGCGGGTGAGCCTCTTATAAGGTTTATAGGTAAACATTTTATTTTATAATATTTAATATTATTGGGGTATATAAATATATATTAGGAGGTTTACCCTCCTAATATAACTCTTTATTATATAGGGTAAAAAACCCTCCCATATATCTAAAATTATTCAGTTGAATACTTAGAATGTATATAATATTAAGAATGAAACCATTAAAGCAAATAATGCAACTGCTTCTGATAAAGCAAATCCTAATACGGCATAACCGAAAAGACTAGCTTTTAAACTTGGGTTTCTAGAATAAGCGTTAATTAACGCTGCAAATACTATACCTATACCTACTCCTGATCCAGCTACACCGATTGCAGCTGCTCCAGCTCCTATTAATTTTCCTGCTTCTACCATATATCTTTTAACTAGAAAGTTTAGTAAATTATGCTAACTCTCTTATCGAAAACGACGGGATTTGAACCCGTGATTTGTAGCTTGACAAACTACCGCATTGACCAGCTATGCTACATCTCCTAGTATTAAAACTATAAAAATTTATGCTTAATCTTTATCAAATTTTAGCTTTTACTTTATTCTTAATAGGTATTATGGGTATTGTAGTTAATCGAAAAAATTTAATTATTATGTTAATGTCTATAGAATTAATGCTTTTGGCTATTAATTTTTTATGAATTATCTATGCTAGTTTATTAGACAACATTTTAGGACAAATATTTGCACTATACGTTTTAGTTGTAGCTGCTGCTGAATCTGCCATAGGTTTATCTATATTAGTGGCGTATTATCGAGTTAGAGGTACAATTTCTGTTAAATTCCTTAATTTACTTAGAGGTTAAGGTTAACCTTTTCCTCTTTAATATACTCCATAAAATAAAATTCTCAAAAATTTAAGAATAAGACTAAAAGTAAAGTTTAAACCCTAATATTTATAATTTAGATATATAGAATGGTGCTGCTAGGATTCGAACCTAGGATAATAATAAATTGTTTTACAGACAACCGCCTTAACCGCTCAGCCACAGAACCTTAAAGAATTATTACCACCTAATTTAGGGATAATTATTCTCATTCTAAACAACCTTTTAAATATTCATAAATTAGACCTATAGTTAAAATGATTAAAAATATCATCATTGTTCAATAACCAATTAAAGATAAATGACTTAATATTAAACTTCAGGGGAATAAGAAAGAAATTTCTAAATCAAATATAATAAATATTATACCAACCAAGAAGAAACGAACTTCAAATTTTTGACGTGAATCTCCAAATGGTTCAAAACCACATTCATATATTGATAATTTTTCCATATCTCCATTTTTTTCAGCTAATAAATATGATGCAAATACTAAAATAGCTGATAATACAAAACTAAATAAAATTATAATTAATATAGGGATATATTCTTTCATTATTTACTAGATTATAAGAGTAATAATATATTCTTTCCTATTATTATATATAATCATATATCTTATAATTTTACGTTTATATATATATATGTTAATTTGGGGTTAAATAATTAATATACTACTAAAAATTTTTTTATATATAGAAGGGAAATTAAGTAAGGAGTATATAAAACCAACCCCTACAAAACCCAAAAGGGATAGTTGGGTAGATAAAATAGTAGGATGTTTTTTTTTATCCTTAATTAGATATACAAAATTAAGAGTAATAAAAAGATGAAAATTTAAGATTTTTTATAAATAGCTGTTACTGTAGTTGGTGAGAATTCACCAATTTTCATACCCACATGATTATTAGTAATAGAACATAATTTGTGAAATTTACCATTATGAATAGCTAATAATTTACCAATAAATTTGGGAGTGATAGTAGTACTTCTTTTTTGAACAATAGGACCTTTTCAAATGGATCTAGACATTATTAGCTCGACTGGAGTTGAACCAGCAACCTTTTCATTAAAAGTGAACAGCTCTACCATTGAGCTACGAACTAAGGAAAAAAAATATATATGAAAAAAAGCGCTCGTAACTCAGTTGGTTAGAGTTTTTTCCTTCTAAGAAAAATGTCAAGGGTTCAAATCCCTTCGAGCGTTTATGTATATATTAATACTTTTAATACCTCTGCTTAGTTCATTCATTAATGGTTTAATGGGTCGATATTTAGGTTCAATAGGAGCACGTATAGTATCAACAAGTTTAATAACATTAACTTGATTTTTATCCCTTTTTATATTTTATGAAGTGGGTTATGCATCAACTGTAACATATTTACCTTTATTTAATTGAATAGATTCTGGTTATTTTATAGTTAATTTTGCATTAATATTTGATTCTATAACAGCAACTATGCTTATTGTTGTTACAACAGTATCAGCTTTAGTACATTTATATTCTACGGGATATATGTCACATGATCCCCATATACAAAGATTTATGTCTTATTTATCATTATTCACTTTTTTTATGTTAATATTAGTAACATCCGATAATTATTTACAATTATTTATAGGTTGAGAAGGTGTAGGTTTATGTTCTTATTTATTAATTAATTTTTGATTTACAAGACTTCAAGCCAATAAAAGTGCAATACAAGCTATGGTAGTAAATAGAATTGGAGATTTGGGTATTGCTATGGCAATGTTTATTCTTATAGCAAGATTTGGAACTTTAGATTTTAGTACTATTTTTGCCATTAGTCATTTAATGGTTAATGACACAATTACTTTATTTTCTTTTGAAATAAATACTATAACAGCTATTAGTTTATTTTTATTATTAGGTGCTGTAGGTAAATCTGCTCAAGTTGGATTACACACATGATTGCCTATGGCCATGGAAGGTCCAACACCAGTATCAGCGTTAATTCATGCAGCAACTATGGTTACAGCAGGAGTATTTTTATTAATAAGATCTTCACCTATTATAGAATATTCTAATTTTGCTTTAAATACTATTACTATAATTGGAGCTATAACTGCATTATTAGCAGCAACTATTGGTTTAGTACAAAATGATATTAAAAAAGTTATTGCTTATTCTACTTGTTCTCAATTAGGTTATATGGTTTTTGCTTGTGGTGTTTCTAATTATTCTGTAAGTTTATTTCATTTAATGAATCATGCCTTTTTTAAAGCTTTATTATTCTTAAGTGCAGGTTCTATCATACATGCCTTAGCAGATGAACAAGATATGAGAAAAATGGGTGGATTAATAAAAAGTTTACCTTATACTTATAGTTTAATGTTAATAGGTAGTTTATCTTTAATGGGATTCCCTTTCTTAACAGGTTTTTATTCTAAAGATGCTATTTTAGAATTTACTTTTGCTCAATATAATGTATCCGCAACTTTTGCTTATTGATTAGGTGCCTTTTCAGCTTTATGTACATCTTATTATTCTATTAGATTAATAATATTAAGCTTTATTAGTTCTCCTAAATCAAGTCAAATTAATATATTAAATGCTCACGAATCTCCTTGAAATATGTCTTTACCTTTATTAATTTTATCTTTTGGTAGTATCTTTGTTGGTTATTTATTAAAAGATATGTTTATAGGTGCAGGTACAAATTTCTTTGGTGCTTCTATATTTGTAATGCCTGAACATTTAAGTATTATAAATGCTGAGTTTTTACCTCCTTTTATAAAATTAATACCTGTAATTTTTAGTTTATTCGGTGCTTTTTTAGCCATATATTTATATACATTTATGCCAAATTTTTTAGTAAATTTAAAATTATCAAATATTGGTAGAGAATTTTATATCTTTTTATCAAATAGATGACATTGAGATTTTGTTTATAATTTTTATATTGTTAAATCTATCTTTATTTGAGGTCATGATGTTTCATATAAAATTATAGATAAAGGTATATTAGAATATATAGGTCCAACTGGTATTACAATAATAATTAAAAAAGCTTCTTCACATATGAGTAAATTACAATCTGGTCAAGTATATAATTATGCTTTATGTGTATTAGTATTTACTACTCTATATATATATTATGCCACAATGGGTAATATAAATGTTGAATTTTTAATTATAATACCTTTATTTTTAATCTTATTTTAATCTTAATTTTTAAATGTTCTCTTAAGAGAACATTTTATTATATACTCCCTTAATTTATTAATATAAACTCCTAACATAAAAAATATTGTAATTTATTATTATAAACCCCAATAACGTATAAAAACCCAATAATGAACCTTGAGGAAAAATAAAAAAGTCAATGGACAGGCTTTTTTAGTACAGTAATATTTTTATAGTTTGAATTTTAGAACAAAAAAATAAAGAAAAGCCTTCAATTAATTTATATACTAGAGTTTAATTTACTAGGTATTTATGTCACACAGCTAGTTATAAATGTACTATGAGGGGCTCGAAACCCCTGCTTGTGTTATGGTATTATTTAAAATTAAAAAATTTTCAACTTATAATTATTTAAAAAACTTTTCAACTTATAATTTACCTCTAACACCTGAAAATCAGGCTAATTTAAAAAAAGAGGTTGAAGGAAAATCAGTAATTTATCGTTATAGATCTGAGGACTCTAAATATTCTTATATTGGTAGTGCCCAAGTGTCGCCAATACCGCAAGATTTATTAGATATAAACGAAGATAAAAAAACAAAAATTAAACAGATTAATGATAGTAGTTTTAAAACTATTCAAAGAGCTATAAATTTAACAGATAAAACAAGAAATAAAAATCTTCAAGAACTTATAAAAAGAGTAGGTTTAGAAAATATTAAACTAGATATTCTTTTTATAGATATTCCAGAAAATAATAGTGAATTTAAAAATAAATTTTTAGAAATTAAAAATAAATTTAGTCCTAATTTAAATATTCTTTCTCACTTAGATTATATTCCTCACCCCCATAATCCTGAGGGAAAAAGAAAAACAGAACGACCTTTAAGTGAAGAAACTAAAAAAAAAATAAGTTTATCTATTCTGTCCCGAAATAGTAAAACTGTTACTCTTTATCCTACTACAAAATTTGCTGATCTTACACCAATGGCATTAAAACCCGTAAAAGAGCATTATCCTGATTACATGCCTTTATACTTGGATAAAGTACAAAAATTAAACTTATCAGAAGAAGAAAAAAAATTACTATTAAATAATGTAATTATAAAATATAATAAGTTATTATCTGATGATCCTCAATTTTTATATTATTTTACTGGCCTTTTCGAAGGTGATGGTTTAATTAGTATAAAAAGTACAGGTGAATTAAAATTAGAAATTACATTTAAAGAAAATAACTTGGCACTTGTTCAATATATAATTTCAAAATTGGGAACAGGAGTTATTCACTCTAAAAAAGCTATTAAATTAGTTATTAGCGATATAGAAGGCTTATATTTAATATATAAAATATTAAATGGCCGAATGTTAACACCTAAACACTTTCAATTGAAAGATTTAATTTTATGATTAGATATTAAATTAAATTCTGTAATTCCTTTAGACTATTTAGATATTAATCATAACACTGTACCTCAAGATAATAGTTGATTAGCTGGTTTTATAGAAGCTGGTTGTACTTTTTATTTAGGTATGCCCGCTAAATTTGAATTATCTTTGGGTATAGAAAGATTTAAATTTGACCAATTAATTACTCCCAAATTAGCAGATTATGGTCCTGTTATGGATTTAATAGCTTCAGCCTTTGATTCTCGCAGCACAATAGCTAAAAGAGAAGATGGTGGAAGAAGTCGTGAAACTCACATAATAAAAATATCTTCAACACTTAAACTTATGAATTTAGTAGTACCTTATTTAGATAAATTTCCGCTAAAAGGAATAAAATTATTAGATTATTATGATTGAAAAAAAGGTCTACAAATATATTTTGATATAAATATTCCTATAGAATCTAGAAATATACAATTATTAAATATAAAAAATGGTATGAATAGTAAAAGAATAATAACTAAAAATTAGGGTGCATAAAATATAGGGGGATTCTCCTATATTTACCATAATTTTTTATGTACCCCATAAAATTATTATATAAGGAAAAATTAAAGGAACAGAAGAAGAAATCCAGATGGTAAATGAAAGTATGTGAATAATAAAAAGAAAAATACATTATTAAATTTTGGAACTATTAACTTTTAACATATCCCAATAATAATCCTGCATTATATTTTTATATTTTTGTGTATATGTTATGATTCTAAATGTTATCAAGTTTTATTTATTATATATTATATATCTTTATAACATATAGTATATAACAGTAAATCAGAGTGGTGGGATTTGAACCCGCGACCTTTTATTCCCAAAACAAATATTCTACCAACTGAATTACACTCTGTATGTCTTATTACATGATTATAAATAGGCTGAAATTAAAGCTATTGAATTTATTGGGAGATAGTGCTGTTGGTAGGACTTGAACCTACGACTTGAGTCTTTTCAGGACTACACTCTAACCACTGAGTTACGACAGCCTTGTGGTAATGGTCCGGTTTACCATTACGCGACAATAGGGATATTACCTATTTTATGATTAATTTACTTTTACCTTGGAGGTCAGTGGGGATCCAGTAGTGCGCAGTCTTTAAAAGACAAATTAACTAATCATTTTCTCCTTTGTAGGACTTGAACCTACACGTCTTTCAACACAGAATTTTAAGTTCTACCCGGCTACCGATTTCGGCAAAAGGAGTAATATATAATTATTAAAAATTAATATTAATATTAATATTAATTTACTTACTAGTGCTATAGTTTAATGGTAAAACAGTTGTCTCATGAACAACTAATGATGGTTCAATTCCATTTGGCACTAATAATATCCTATATGGGATTTGAACCCACGTTTTTCCCGTGAAAGGGGAGTCTCCTGGGCCGTACTAGAGGAATAGGACAAACAATTAGAAAATAATCCTACTTATTAAGCCAGGCAGGGATTGAACCCGCGACCGTTTTCTTATGAGGAAAATGCTCTAACCAATTGAGCTACTAGCTTTAATTTAATATATTTCTAGTATATATAATTAGTATAATTAATATAAATTATAATAGTTTTATCTAATAAAAATAAGTAAATTTTAAGTAGGGATCAATAAAGAATGATTTATATTCTAGTATTTATAATAAGATTATATAATATAAATTATATTAGTATTATAAATAAAATTTAAATAATATTTAAAAGAGTATGCCCTTTAAAATTATAGCAAAACTAGAAGATAATAAAAAATTTATTACCTTCATACTGCAAAGTATATATATTTAGTAAAATAGGTACTAAATATAAAAATTCGGAGTTAAAAATTTGGTGATTATAGCTCAGTAAGGTAGAGCATGTCTCTGTGGAAGATATTGTCAAGGGTTCGAACCCCTTTAGTCACCCAGAATGTCAACACTTAATAGTCTTATAAAAAATCCTAGAAAAACGACTAAAGAAATAATTAAACGACCCGCATTATCGGGTAATCCTCAAAAAAAAGGTGTATGTTTAAGAGTAGTTATAAAAAAACCCAAAAAACCTAATTCAGCCCTAAGAAAATTAGCAAAAGTAAAATTATCTAATGGTAATATAATATTTGCATATATTCCTGGTATTGGACATAATTTACAAGAACATGGTTCAGTTCTTGTAAGAGGTGGTAGAGTAAAAGATTTACCTGGTATCAAATATAAATGTATAAGAGGTAAATATGATCTTGGTGGTATACCTAATAGAAAAACATCTCGATCTAAATATGGAACTAAAAAAAATAAAAAATAAATTAATATGAAACCATCAAATTTAATCTTTCCTAAATCTCAAAAGGGTTCACTAAACTATTCTATTAAATTAGATAAATTTATATTTGGTAATTATGCTTTAATGGCATTAAATTCTTGTCGTATAAAAGCTTCACATTTAGAAATTATCCAATTAGCTATAAAACGACAATTAAAAAAAGAAGGTAAATTAATTTTTAGAGTTTTTCCACATACTCCTGTAACTAAAAAACCCTCAGAAGTAAGAATGGGTAAAGGTAAAGGATCTGTGGCTTTTTATTCTACTAAATTACAAGTAGGGTCTTTTATATTAGAAGTTTTATGTTTAAATAAAACAAAAGCAATTAAAGCTTTAAATATAGCCGCTTCTAAATTACCTTTAGCTACTAAAATTATTACTAAATCTTAAAATTTAAGAGTATTTTTGTATTATATGGAAAAGCTCCATATATATACCTTATTATAAAAATTATAAAAAAGGATAGAAATATAAACCTTCTTATTAAATTTAATAATTTATACCTTCTTATCTAATAAACCAAAAATAAAAAAAGGATATAAATATAGAACAAGGATAGTTCTATATTAAAGTAGAAACGATAGATTCATTTATTATTAATAATAAAGGAGTAGGATATATTAAAGTAGTTATTATTATATATAAAGATACACCCAATATTAAACCTGTGTGTAATTTTATATTATATATATTACTATATGTTATATCAGCCAATCATTTTAAATTATAATGATTAGAATCTTTAAAGAACATTATTTTAATTAATTGTAAATAATAAAAGCCTGATATTACGGAAGTAGTTATTGCTATAAATGTTACAAGATACATTTGATTTTCTACGGCTGATATTAATATTAAATATTTACTTAAAAATCCAGCTAATGGAGGAACACCGGCAATAGATAATAAACATAAAGCAAAAGTAATAGCTAAAACAGGATTAATTCTAGATAAACCTATTAAATTAAAAATATTAGGTGAATCCCCTCAATTTTTTTGAATTAAAATAACAGTAAAACTAATAATAGACATTACGATATATAATATATAATATATTAAAGTTGCTATTATACTGTTAATTGAACCTATAATTAAACCTATTAAAATAAAGCCCATATGACCTATAGCACTATATGCTAATAATCTTTTTAATTTATTTTGATTAATAGCACCTAAACTACCTACTATTAAACTAAATATTATAGATATTATTATTAAAGGTTGTAATTGTACGTAAATACCCATAAAAGGACCTGTTATTAAAACAAATAAACCTATAAATATAGATATTTTTGGCACTGTAGCAAAGAATGTTGTTATTATTGTAGGTGAACCTTCATAAACATCAGGTGCTCACATATGAAATGGAGCGGCAGCTAATTTAAATAATAAAGATATTATTATTAATATAGCACCTAAAGAATGTGTAATATTTGTTTCATATAATAATAAATTTTCAATAGCTATATAACTTGTATGTCCTGTTAATGAATATAACATTACAGCTCCTATTAAAAATATTCCTGAACTCACTGCTCCCATTATAAAATATTTTAATCCGGCTTCTGTACTAAATTCACCATTTCTTTTAATAGATGCTAAAATATATAATGTTAAACTTAATAATTCTATACCTAAATATAATATCATTATATCTGATGTTGATATTATTATATCCATACCCAATAATGCTAATACAAATAACATACTTATTTCATATTGTTTAAATCTATCGTTTATAGATGGACCTATTATTAATATAATCATAGTACCTATTGTAACTATTAATTTAGATAAATATATTAATTTATTTACTCTTAATAAATCTTCAAATATATATGTATTATTACCAATATAATTATAATTTATTATTAATATTATAATATTTAATATTAATAATAAAATACTTATTCTTGTTATAAAATTATTATATGTATATATACCTGATTTATGTGGAAAAAATATTGAATATGTAAAAAGTGTTAAAATACCAAATGATAAAAAAATTTCAGGTGTTAATCAACCAATATTATTATATATTTGCATAGACTCTAATACTTACTAGAATGGGACAAAAAATTAATCCTACTGCCTTTAGATTGGCTATAAAACAACCTTGATGATCCGTTAATTCTGATCATTTTTCTAATGTCGCCTCTATTCAACATCTTTTTATTCGTAAATTAATAACTGGTTGTTTTAAGGCTTTAAATTACTTCGTTTCTCCCATAGGTATTTTTGAAAATACTAGGGGGTTTATCATCATTTTATTGGTTTATAATAATTCTAAAGATAAATTAAATAAAGATCGTTTAATTTATATTAAAGAATTAATTAAAAACATTTTGAAAAAAAAATTTAATATTAATGTTACTTTCGTTATTCGTGAAACTACTCTTCTTACTTCTAACGCTCAAATTTTAGGTGATTGATTGGCTAATGTAATAGCTCAACAACCTAATCTTTTTAAATCTTATATAAAATTAATTATGCGTACAGGTAAAGGTAAAGGTAAAAGGTAAAAGATTATTTTCCCTTTACTTATATACCCTTTACTTATATACCCTTTACTTATATACCCCCCTAAGAATTTTAGTAAAGGGACAGAGAAAGACAACTCTTCAAGTAGGATTGGGGACTCATACTGTACCATGTTTAATATTATGAGTAGTACCTTTTTGGGAATCAACAAGTTTAAGTAAATTTTCTCTAATAATATCTTCATTTCAACTACAATCATCAAAAATAATAACATTATTAAGATCAGGGTTAAAGAATCTAAGACCATCAAGATTATTAATAATTAAAGGATTACCCTTTAACACATCTTTAACATAAGCTTCAATCATCTCAGTTTTCCCAGTACCGGGTTGCCCTATCAAGACTAGTGTTTTACGTTCCTTATTATCGGGTCCACACTCATCTTTTAATAGGGCCATTAAGTTATTGGGGACGTTAAAGTCTTTGAAGTTAAATTTAGATGTGAATCCTATATTCTTTAAATATAATTGTCTAAATGATTTTTCTAAACTTTGATGATTACTTAAGTATAGTTTAGGATATTCTTTTTTATATAAATCTAAAGCACCTTTAATATCCCCACTTTCAACTAAATTTAAAATAGTAACATCAACAGGCGTATAAGTACCTATTTTATCAATTCTAACAGACATATCAGTACTAAAAATGATATTCTCAGAAAATTTATCATTAACGTGTTTTAAAATGTATTCAATAACATTATTGGGAGATTTAGTAGATTCATATCTACCATGAACCAGAATATCCCCAGATTTTAAATCTAAGTAATTAGGATTAATAGTATTCAATGGTTTATGTAGATTTAGATAAACATGAATATGGGGAGTACCGTCACTATGGTATTCTCTTACTATAACATAGTCTTTAACAATATAATTAGAACATTTTATCTTTAACTGAGATAAAACCTCATTTAGTGGTAAATTACAGTTAGGATAAGTTAAGAATAGATTTCTGGCGTTTAGCCTGTATTTTTTACTATTATCAAGGTTATTCATATCTAGTTAAGTAAAATAATAAGCATATAAGTATTTTGACGAACTTATCGTAGTATTAAAGGATATATTATCAAAAGGAATAAAAAATGAACGTGTTGTAAATGAAGGGAAACATTGCTAGGGAACCATTTTAAAAGGAAATTGAGGCATAAATAAGTTTATATTAAATACAAAACCTTTAAATAAATTTATATTAAATAAAAAAAATAAATATAATAAGAAAATATTAAATAAAGAGTGTATAAAAGAATAAGTTTAATAAAATTTATATTAAGGTATATGTAATTAAACTCAAACATTAATAGTTTAATTAGGGTACATAAACTTAAACCAATGGACTAAACCATTGTATAAATTTAGTCTTTAATATTAAGATTAAAACTAGGTATAAAAGAATCACCTGGTTTCATAATATAAATTACACATCGTAAAATATCCTAACTTTTTATTAAGTATATAATATAAGAGTAAAATAAAAGATAAAATACAGTCGAAATAAGTTATTTGTATATAACAATTTTAGGGTTTATTATCAATCTTTCCTACTTATATATTATATATATATCCCCTCTAGTTAGTTAACTAACTATTGGAGTTATTTTATTAAAGTTTATATACTACAACTAAAATAAAAATAAAAATTTTTATAAAATTTTGGGGTTTAAAGTTAAAATTTTATATATTAAAAAAAGGAAACATAAAGGTTAATTTTTAAAATAAACAAATGTGCAAACATTAACACTAACGATAATAATAAACTAGAAAAAAAAGTAAATACATAAAAGGTAGCTAAATTTTAGGTTTAACTTAAGGTTCAATTCCTTGTGCTATTAAATGATGTTTTTAAATTTTGTTTTTAGTAATTTTGTTTTTAAATTAGATGTAATAGAAAACTACATGTTTGGATTTCAAGATCCAGCAAGTTTAGTTCAAGAAGAAATAATTAATTTCCACCATTATATGTTTATATACTTATCTTTTATTTTAGTTGCTGTAACATGAATATTATATAGAATTATTGTAGCTTTTGATAGAAATACAAGAGTAATATCACATAAATTCTTAGTACATGGTAGTTTAGTTGAAATAATTTGAACAATAACACCAGCTTTAATATTATTATCAATAGCATTCCCATCATTTAAATTATTATATTTAATAGATGAAGTTATAGATCCAGCAATAACAATTAAAGTTATAGGTCATCAATGATACTGAAGCTATGAATATAGTGATTATGTAGACTTTAATGGTCAAACAATATCATATGATTCTTATATGATAAAAGAAGAAGATTTAAATGTAGGAGATTTTAGATTATTAGAAGTAGATAATAGATTAGTTGTACCTGTAAATACTCATGTAAGAGTAATTATTACAGCTGCTGACGTATTACACTCATGAGCAGTACCATCATTAGGTATCAAATTAGATGCTATACCTGGTAGATTAAATCAAACAAATTTAATAGCTGATAGAGTTGGAGTATTCTATGGACAATGTTCTGAAATATGTGGAATCAATCACGCATTTATGCCAATTGTAGTAGAATCAGTAAGTTTAAATAAATACTGTTCTCACATTGACTCTTTATTACATGCTTAATTATTAATAATCTCCCAAATTTGGGAGATTAAATTTAAAATGAATTGATTAAGTAGATGGGTTTTTAGTACAAATCACAAAGATATTGGAACATTATATATAGTTTTTGGAGCTCTTGCAGGAATGATAGGTACAGGGTTTAGTGTTGTAATCAGATTGGAATTAAGTGCTCCAGGTGACATATATTTAGCCGGAGATTACCAATTATATAACGTTATAATAACAGCACACGCATTTATTATGATTTTCTTCTTTGTAATGCCTATAATGATAGGTGGTTTTGGTAATTGATTTATACCTTTACTTATCGGATGTCCCGACATGGCAATGTAGATATAGAATAAAATTAAGAATTTTCTATTTTTTATTATTAATTACAGAAGATATAGACTATATCTTATGTTAAAAACATAAATCCATCTACAAAATTTTAATAAAATAGAAAATAGAATTTATAAATTTTTTATTCTGGAATGCCGTTTACTAT
>Ga0194059_1000102_pt1 | contig 41442 bp, 38 predicted proteins | sample SepL6211m_MetaG_FD_163426 | JGI IMG/M metagenome (GOLD analysis project Ga0194059, IMG submission 163426) | Anoxic zone freshwater microbial communities from boreal shield lake in IISD Experimental Lakes Area, Ontario, Canada - Sep2016-L626-11m | ecosystem: Environmental > Aquatic > Freshwater >...
AGATGTTTGCCAAAATTTCTGGTCTGCGTCGTCGTTGGATTATTAAAGTTCCAGTTTTATCGCCAGCGCTTTCAAGTTTATGGATTGGCTTAGTTACACCAGTTCCAACCTCACTTGCCCGACCACTTGTTCACTCGCTAATAAGTGAAGTAGTAGCTGATCCAAATAAAAGTATTGCAGGATTAATTCCGCCACCTCCTGAAGGTTTGTTGCAAGTAAACCAGGCAATTGAATTAGCACTTTCAAGGACCACTGAAAACCAAGTTGAATCACGATGGTCAGATGCAACTCAACCAACTGCGCCATGGCAGAAAGCACAGAGTGATCCATCTTGGGCAGGTGAAACAATTTATCGAGATCATCGTGAAAAAATTGTTGAAACAAGTAAAGAGAACCTTTGGGAGAGCGTTGAAAAGATTGGTGGCGACCACGGTTGGTACGGCGCAGATTTTCTCTGGTGGGCGCGCGGAGTTTTAGATCGTGCATTTGGCGGCGTAGGTCTTCGTCGTGGCCGTCGCAACCCGGACACCTTACGAATTGGTGACAGTTTAGATTTTTGGCGGGTAGAAAATTTAGAGCAAGGAGTTTCACTTAAACTTTATGCCGAAATGATTCTTCCGGGAAAAGCTTGGTTGGAATTTAGAATTGAAGAGGTAATTGTTGAGGGAAAGAAATTGCGAAAGATTTCGCAGGATGCAACCTTCTCGCCACGAGGACTTGGTGGTCAACTTTATTGGTTCGCAATCTCACCATTTCATGTATTGATATTCCCAAGAATGCTGGCAAATCTAATTAGAAGTGCAGATAAAAAAGGCTTAAATCCCTGAAATTCCTCCTCGCTTCTCGTATGATTCTCGAATGGAGAATTTGGAATTCGCTGCGCAACACGGGGCGACATCTCTAACCGAATTAGAAACCAAGATTCTCGATTTTGAAGGCCAATGGTGGAAGTTTGCTGGGGCCAAGGAGAGCGCAATTAAAGAGCTCTTCGACATGACACCACCTGCTTATTACCAACTTCTCAATAACTTGATCGATCGCGATGACGCTCTTCTCGCATCGCCAATGCTCGTAAAGCGCCTTCGCCGTCTGCGCGAAGCTCGCACAAACGCCCGCTCTCTCTAGGCGGTTTTGGGGCGAACCCACCGCTCGCGCCGCAACAAACAGTTACTCGCCGGCGGGCCCGCCCCAAAACCCAAAATAGTAAAAGCTAAAACCCTGCTCGATTTGCCGAGGCTTCGCCCCTGCTCTAGATTTGGCGTTAGCACTCGGGTGGTTAGAGTGATAATCGTTAAAGGTTAGAGAGAGATACAAATATGGCAAAGATGATTGCTTTTAATGAAGAGGCCCGTCGCGGTCTCGAGCGCGGAATGAACGCACTCGCAGATGCTGTGAAGGTCACGCTTGGACCTCGTGGACGAAATGTTGTTCTCGAGAAGAAGTGGGGAGCACCAACCATTACTAATGATGGTGTTTCAATCGCTAAGGAAATTGAATTAGATGATCCTTGGGAGAAGATTGGTGCAGAGCTAGTTAAGGAAGTTGCTAAGAAGACAGATGATGTCGCTGGCGATGGAACAACTACTGCAACAGTTTTGGCACAAGCACTTGTTCGCGAAGGTCTGCGTAACGTTGCTGCCGGATCAAACCCAATGGCGCTAAAGCGCGGAATTGAAAAAGCTGTAGAAGCGATTTCAGCAGAATTACTAGTGATGTCTAATCCAGTAAAGACTAAGGAACAGATTGCAGCTACTGCATCTATTTCTGCAGCTGATACAACTATCGGCGAAATGATTGCTGAAGCAATGGATAAGGTCGGCAAAGAGGGCGTTATTACTGTTGAAGAGTCAAATACTTTTGGGTTAGAACTCGAACTTACTGAAGGTATGCGTTTTGATAAGGGTTATATCTCTCCTTATTTCACAACAGATACTGATCGTATGGAAGCAGTTCTAGAAGATCCATATATCTTGATCGCAAATTCTAAAATTACAAATATCAAAGATTTGCTACCAATTTTAGAGAAGGTAATGCAATCAGGTAAGACCTTAGTTATCTTGGCTGAAGATGTTGAAGGCGAAGCACTTGCAACTCTCGTTGTAAATAAGATTCGCGGAACATTCAAATCTGTTGCTGTAAAGGCGCCAGGATTCGGTGATCGTCGTAAGGCAATGTTGCAAGATATTGCAATCCTTACTGGTGCAACTGTTATCTCTGAAGAAGTTGGCTTAAAGCTTGAAGCCACAACGATGGATCTACTTGGCCGCGCTCGCAAAGTTGTTGTTGCTAAGGAAGAGACAACAATCGTTGAAGGTGCTGGTGATGCGGAACAAATTAAGGGCCGCGTAAATCAAATCCGTGCTGAAATTGAAAAGTCAGACTCAGATTATGACCGCGAGAAGTTGCAAGAACGCCTCGCAAAGCTTGCCGGTGGCGTTGCAGTTATCAAGGCTGGCGCAGCTACTGAAGTTGAACTTAAAGAACGTAAGCACCGTATTGAAGATGCTGTACGAAATGCAAAGGCTGCAGTTGAAGAAGGCATTGTTGCCGGCGGCGGAGTTGCACTTCTACAAGCAGCAAAGGTTGCATTCGAAAAGTTAAAGTTAACTGGCGAAGAAGCAACTGGTGCACATATTGTTGAAGTTGCAATCGAAGCACCACTAAAGCAGATTGCAATTAATGCCGGACTTGAAGGTGGCGTAATCGTTGAAGCTGTTCGCAACAAGCCAGTAGGAACTGGATTGAATGCAGCAACTGGCGAATACGTTGACATGATTAAAGCTGGAATTATTGATCCAGTTAAAGTCACACGTTCTGCGCTACAAAATGCAGCATCAATCGCTGCGCTATTCCTTACTACCGAAGCTGTTATTGCGGATAAGCCAGAGCCAAAAGCTGCGCCTATGCCACAAGGCGGCGGGGATATGGATTTCTAAATCCATATTAAGATAGCCACATGAGTTCAGCAAAGATTGAAGACAAGTTCAGCGCCCTTGAATTAGCAAGGGCTGCTGCACTTGAAGATGCGCCAAAGGCAGAACAAGTTGGCGAATTAGTTTCAATTTCTTATGATGAAACCGGCGATTCAAGTGATGCGCGTATTGCAACTTATCTCTTTGAAGCTTCAATCCCAGCTTATGTTGGATGGCGCTGGGCAGTAACCGTCGCGAAAGTTGATGATTCAAGTTCGCCAACAATTTGCGATGTAGTACTTCTTCCAGGTACCGAATCTCTTCTTGCGCCAGAATGGGTTGCATATAAAGATCGCTTACTTCCAGGTGATGTTGGCCCTGGCGACATCGTTCCGACTTCCGCTGATGATGAGCGTTTAGTTCCTGGTTATGCATCGCTTCCTGGCGATGAAGAATTAGATTTAGCACAACACTTTGAATTCGGACTTGGCCGCGCACGAGTACTTTCAATTACTGGTCGCGATTTAGCAGCACAACGTTGGTATGCCGGAGATCGCGGACCAAACAATCCAATTTCACAACAAGCACCAAAGCCATGTAACTCTTGTGGTTTCTTTATTCCAATTGCCGGATCACTTCGATCTGCATTTGGAGTTTGCGCAAATATTTTGTCGCCCGATGATGCCCGCGTTGTTTCAGTCGACCATGGCTGCGGAGCACATTCCGAGGCGCTAGTCGTCACTGATTAGCCGCAATTCACGCACGAAATTAGGCAACAGCACCTTCGATTCGTAAGTTAAACTAACCCTCTTGTATCAACAGATGTAAAGCGAAGTAAAAGGAAAAAAGGAGTTACCAATGCCTATAGGTCGCGTGAAGTGGTACAGCCTGGAAAAGGGTTTTGGTTTTATTGAATCCGAAGAGGGCGCCGATGTTTATTTAGCATCTTCAGCTCTACCTGCCGGTGTTGCAACTGTTAAGCCAGGTACCAAACTTGAATTTGGTGTTATCGAAGGCAAGAAAGGTCCGCAAGCAATGACAGTTCGTGTCATTGACGAACCTGCTTCAGTTGTTGCTAATAATCGAATCAATCATGATGATCTTGCAACAATGATTGAAGACACTATAAAGATTTTGGATAAGGTCGGAAATGGTTTGCGCCACGGCCGCCATCCATCAGGACCAGATGCTGAACGTTTGGCTAAAGTTTTACGCGGTATTGCCGGACAATTCGAGAGCTAATTATTAATTAAATTTGCTCGCGCTTTGCCCGTCTAATTGTGTAACGAAGTCCGACAACTCCTAGCGCAATTCCAGAACCACAGATCCAAATTGCATTTGTGCTGGCATCAATTCCTATTGCAACAATTAGCGCAATAAACCAGAGCGCAATGCCGACAATGATTACGGTGATTGCACTTCGTAAATGAATCATTCTGCTTAACCTCTGAAAATTACAACTAGAAGGGTTACGCCAATAAGCACGGCAAGGGTTACAAGTCTGCGAACTTTGTAGCTCAAAGAAATTACTTCTTCATTTCAGCAACGATGAAATCAATGCAATCGGTGAGCTTCTTAACATCACTTGGATCAACAGCCGGGAACATACCGATTCGAAGTTGGTTCTTGCCGAGCTTGCGATATGGATCGGTATCTACGATGCCATTTGCACGAAGAACTTTTGCGATTTCAAGGGCATCAATTGCATCGTCAAAGTTAATTGTTCCGACGACTTTTGAGCGCATTGCGGGATCAACCACGAATGGAGTTGTGTAATCGTTCTTCTCGGCCCAAGAATAAAGATGTCCTGATGATTCGGCAGAACGACCAGCGGCAAATTTAAGCCCGCCATTTGTATTCATCCATTCAATTTGTTCAGCTAACAAAATTAGCGTTGCAAGTGCTGGGGTGTTGTATGTCTGATCGAGTCGTGAATTATCAATTGCAATTGTTAGATCGAAGAATGCTGGAATAAAGCGGCCACTTGCTTTGATTTTTTCAACGCGGGCGATGGCTGCTGGGCTCATGATTGCGATCCAGAGTCCACCATCAGATGCGAATGATTTTTGTGGTGCAAAATAGTAAACATCGCATTGGGAGATATCGACATCAAGTCCACCTGCTGCTGAAGTTGCATCAACAAGGACTAGCGCGCCTTCAGTACCCGCAGGGCGAATGATTGGCATTGAAACACCAGTGCTGGTTTCATTATGTGTAAGTGCATAAACATCTACGCCAGCTTCGGCAACAGCAACTGGATGTGCACCTGGTTCTACTTTAATAACTGTTGGATCATCAAGGAAAGGGGCATCCTTTGCTGCGGCTGCGAACTTTGAAGAGAATTCACCGAAGACTAAGTGTTGTGATTTCTTTTCGATTAAACCAAATGTTGCGATATCCCAGAACGCGGTTGAGCCACCGTTACCAAGAACAACTTCGTAACCTTCTGGCAGATTAAATAATGAAGTAAGCCCGGTACGAACACGATTAACTACGTTCTTTACTGGTTTCTGTCGGTGCGAAGTTCCAAGAATTGATGTCCCACTGTTTGCAAGTGCAGCTAGTGCTTCGGGACGAATCTTTGATGGGCCACAACCAAAACGACCATCAACCGGCTTTAAATTATCTGGAATCTTAATATCGCTCATGGGTAGAGCCTAAGGGTTGAGGCGTTTAACTTGCCAATCGGTTTCTTGTGAATCAGAGCGCAGGTATTGCAAGCGGTCGTGCAATCTTGAATGTCGCCCTTGCCAGAATTCGATACTTGTTGGTCGCACCAAATATCCGCCCCAATATTCTGGTCGTGGTACGAATGTGCCTTCTGGATATTTTGCAGAGATCTCGGCATAGCGAGCTTCAAGGATTTCTCGAGATTCCAATACTGATGATTGCGCACTTGCGATTGCACCAATTTGGCTTGACCATGGCCTAGTTGCGAAATAATCATCACTCTCTTGTGCACTTACTTTTTCAGCGCTTCCCGTAATAATCACTTGACGTTCCATCGCATACCAAGGAAATAGAAGTGAAACCTTTGGATTTTCAGAGATTGCTTTTGCTTTGCGCGACAAGTAATTCGTAAAGAAGGTAAAGCCATCGACAGAAACATCTTTCAAGAGCACTGAACGGGATATCGGAGCGCCATCGGTGATTGTAGAAAGCACCATGGCATTTGCTTCGACCACCACAATATTTTCACTTGCCTGGGCCAACCATTTTTTGAATTGCTCGATTGGATCGCCGGCAATATCGCTCTCACTTAGGCCAGCCAGACCATAAGACAGACGCATGGCCCTGATGGTCTCTCGGTTGATTTCACTCATAGTTGTATCTAACTTCACTTTCGCCCCGCGTGCACATTTAGGATTTAACCTTTCCCGGGTTTGGTTTCACCCGTAAAAGTGTGGAGAATATGGGCAACTAATTGAAGGAGCCCGTCGTGCCAGATAGTTTCAAACCCGGTCTTGAAGGCGTCATTGCATTCGAATCAGAAATTGCCGAGCCGGATAAAGAAGGTAGCGCCCTTCGCTATCGCGGCGTTGATATTGAAGATCTAGTTGGCCGAGTAACTTTCGGAAATGTTTGGGGCTTATTAGTAGATAACGAATTTAATCCAGGACTTCCTGATGCAGAACCTTTCCCAATCCCAGTTCACTCTGGTGATGTTCGCGTCGATGTGCAATCTGCAATTGCGATGCTTGCGCCAGCTTGGGGATTCAAACCACTTTTAGATACAACAGATGATGAAGCGCGTGTACAACTTGCTCGCACATCCGTAATGGTTCTTTCCTATGTTGCGCAAGCAGCACGCGGAACTGCACCAGCAATTCCAGAATCAGAAGTTGATAAGGCACATACTGTTGTCGAGCGAATGATGATTCGCTGGCGCGGAGAACCTGATCCACTTCACGTCCGTGCTGTAGATGCTTACTTTGTTTCAGCAGCAGAACATGGAATGAATGCTTCAACATTTACTGCCCGCGTAATTGCATCAACTGGTGCAGATGTTGCTGCATCAATATCTGGTGCAATCGGCGCAATGTCAGGACCACTACATGGTGGCGCACCTGCGCGCGTACTTAGCATGATTGAAGGCGTAGAAAAATCTGGAGATGCAACTGAATATGTAAAGGGCGTCCTAGATCGTAAAGAACGTTTGATGGGATTTGGTCACCGGGTATATCGCGCAGAAGATCCACGTGCGCGCACACTACGACGTATTGCAAAAGAGCTAAATGCTCCTCGTTATGAAGTTGCGCTAGCACTTGAAAAGGCTGCGCTAAAAGAACTTCATGAACGTCAACCAGATCGAGTTCTCGAAACTAACGTTGAATTCTGGGCCGCAATCGTTCTAGATTTCGCGCAAATTCCTTCACATATGTTTACCTCAATGTTTACCGCGGCACGCACCGCTGGTTGGTCGGCACATATTCTTGAACAGAAGCGCACTGGTCGAATCATTCGCCCATCAGCACGCTACGTTGGTCCAGCTCCACGTAAAGTTAGTGACGTTCAGGGCTGGGATGAGTCTGTCCACTCGCTCCACAACTAAACGCAATATCTTCTGGTTCAGAAGAGATCTGCGTCTAACTGATAACCCAGCACTTCTTGCTGCAATCGCAAATAGCGATGAACTTATTCCTATTTTCATCTTAGATGAAAAATTAATAAAGCAGAGCGGCAGTAAGCGCCTGGCTTATCTTGGTCAATCACTTCGCGCACTTGATGAATCACTAAATAACAAACTTCATGTACTGGTTGGCGATCAAGTTGATGTTCTGCAAAATTTGATTTCCAGATATGACGTAAGTGAAGTTCATATCAGCCAAGAGTTTGAACCATATGGCGCTGCGCGTGATGTCAGAGTCGAAGCCGCAGGGATAAATTTAATTCGAACCGGAAGTCCCTATGCAGTTGCACCAGGACGAGTCTTAAAACCAAGTGATGCAACTCCTTATAAGGTTTACACGCCTTTTTATAGAGCCTGGTGCGTACATGGTTGGCGCAAACCCGTTGGCGCCCCAAAAGATATAAAACTTGTTACACCAGAATCAGGTGATCGAAATTTTGTTGATTGGCAACTACCGGATGGTTGTGAAATAACAATGGCCGGAGAAGCAGCAGCACTTGCTCGCTGGAAAAAGTTCAAGAGCGAGGGTCTTTCAAATTACGATACTGAGCGAAATAACGCAGGTGTTGATGGCACAAGTAAGTTAGGTGCGCATTTAAAGTGGGGCGAAATACATCCACGCACTCTTCTGGCCGATCTTGGCAATAGCACTGCACATGATGTTTATCGTAAAGAGATTGCGTGGCGCGAATTTTATGCGGATGTTCTTTTTAATAATCCGCACACCGATAATGATTACTACGCACCAAGATTTAAAAATATGCGTTATGACAAACCTGGTGCAAAATTCAAGGCCTGGTGCGAAGGCAGAACCGGGTATCCCTTCGTGGATGCGGCAATGCGCCAACTGTTAAAAGAGGGCTGGATGCACAATCGAACCAGAATGGTTGTCGCTTCATTCTTAGTTAAAGATCTGCATTTGGAATGGCAATTAGGTGCTGATTTCTTCATGGAACATCTAGTTGATTTCGATGTCGCATCAAATGCACATGGTTGGCAGTGGACTGCAGGATGTGGCACCGATGCCTCACCTTATTACCGGGTTTTTAATCCGATCGAGCAAGGCAAACGCTTCGATGCAAATGGCGATTACATTCGCAAGTATGTGTCAGAACTTGCACACCTTAACGCTGACGAAATTCATGAACCATGGGATTCGCTAACTGGTTATTCAAATGGATATCCAGAACGCATAGTCAATCACGCAACAGAACGTTTGGAATCTCTGGCGCGATTAGATGAGATTAAACCGCAAGAAGCTAAATAGTTGGGGCTTGCACTAAACCAACACCAGTACGTTTCGCTTCATACATTGCGGCATCAGCACGCTTCAAGAGATTTTCTTTTGTCGTCGTTGGACCTTCAGTTGTAACACTTCCGATACTTACTCCAACTTGAACGTCACCTACCGAAAGTGTGAATGGATAAGTACAGGTCGCTCGCAGTGCTAGTGCAATATCAGTACCAATATTTCGATTCCCATAAATAATTACTCCGAATTCATCCCCACCAAGTCTTGCTATCAGAACATCGTTGGGCAGTACACGATTGAATCGAACTGTGATTTGTTTTAAAAGTTGATCACCTATTTCATGACCATAACTATCATTTACCGCTTTGAAACCATCTAGGTCCAGCAGTAATAACGTCCCGTTCTTTCTCCGCAGTAATTCCAATTCAGCGATAAATCTTCGGCGATTAGGTAAACCGGTTAGCTCATCGGTTCTTGCATGTTCGCGATCTTCGCTGACCATCTTGGCATCGCGCAGAGCAAGTGCCATCCGAAGGAAGGCAAGTGAAATAGTTAAGAATGCGAGAACCAGAACGAAGACCGGAAAGTACTTTGCTCGCATTGCACCATAAGCCAAGATACTTGAACTAAGAATCAGTGAAATTGTTGTGGCCCAAGTATTTATAGGGCGTTCTTTAATCTCTGTTTCGCCACCATGAAACCAGAGAGCGTTAGCAATTAGCGCTAAACCTAAAAGCCAACCATCGTCGGAAAGGGAAGCAAATTCATACCCGGATGTCGCAGATATCAGTAGAAAGAAGAGATCTGTAATAGCAAATATTGAAATTCCGAGAAAGAAGATCAGACTTCGCTTACTTCTATGTTGGAGAACTATTAGTGAAAGACTGGCAGCAACAAGGATCAGATCTCCTACTGGATATAAGACTGAGAGAAAGACTTCATAATTTGTACCTTCAAAGCGCATTGTGGCTGGGCGCAGAAGCAAACTAGAAATTACACTTGATGTTCCCAGCGCGATAATTGCAGTATCCAATAATTCCAGAGCAGAAATCTTTTTTGTAACAGCAAGAGATCGAATAATTCCAAGGAACATAAGAGGATAAAAAGAAATATACATAAAATCAATAATTCGTTCCGGAACTTGAACTGCATAGAATGAATTCCAAGTTGAAAAAGTTGAACCCAGAGCCCAGACAAATATTGCAGAAGTAATTGCACGCTTTCCCAGCGAATCATTTAACTTTGGTGATTTCCAAGCAACAAGCGCTGCTACAAATGAAATTAAATTAAAGAGTATTAGATCCGGAACAATCGAAGGCAAATGAAAAGCCACCCGAATAATCAGGTGGCCAATCAATAAGAGAAAAACTCCTACTCTCGCCATCTAACGAGCGTAGAGGTAAAACTGGGTCTTACTTACAGGCTGTTACGATGCTTGCCTTTGCTGAGGCTAGATCGTTAGCTGTCTTTGCAGCTCCATCTGTTGCCTCTTTGATTTGAGCATCAAGCTTTACGATATTTGCTTGCTGATCAATAATTCTCTGCTTATTTCGGGTGATTCCATCTTGAACGGTTGTTACCGTCTTCTTATCCGCGTCAGTACCGGAAGTCATAACATTTGGGTTTTTAGCAAGATATGAGGCTAAGTGTGATGACCAATTATCAACATTCTTCTGCGCCGCAGCGATTAAGCGTGTGCTTGTCGCCTTTAAGCGAGTTGCGCTGCTGATTCGGCTTTCAAAAGAACTTGATACTGCTGTTGAAAGTGATTTAGCACTTAAATAGCTCGCATTTGCATCTATGCAAGGCTTTGATACCCAAACTAATTTTGTCGATGTGCCAGCTGGATTTTTTGCGCAGGTGTAAGAAAGTTTTCCGATTGTTGTTTTTGCCTTAGCAGGCGAACAAGCCTTGTATGCCACAGCTGCCGATGCGCTTGAAATACCAACAAACGACCCTGCTACAACTAGAACTGCGATTGATAGTGCTGAAATTCTCTTAGACACTTTAACCTCCACAAAAATTACAAAGGCCACAATCTGATGCGGCTCGAATGCTGTAATTCTAGCGATGCAGCCGCTATTTACTAGGGAGGATATGGATGGGTTGCGGTGAAAATACTGTGAATTTTAGATTTATTTTGAGGTGGTGTTAACGCTGCCGCGCACGAACTTTGATACCCAGCTTGCGTACCAGCGGACGCGGACCAAATCTTGCGATTGTGCTTAGGGTCTTATATTGCCAACCTGGAATACAAATCGCCTTACCTGCCATCGCTGCTTGCCAAGATTTTGCAACAACCTGATCTGCTTCTAACCACATGAAGTTAGGAAGACCAGACATTTTCATCTTTCCGCGTTGGTGAAATTCAGTGTGAGTAAAGCCGGGGCAGAGCGCACTAATTTTTAGATTTGTATTCGAAAGCTCGGTATGAAGTGATTCAGTGTGTACCGTTAAATAAGATTTTGCCGCGCTGTAGGTGCCGCCGGCGATAAAACTTGCAACACTTGAAACATTAATAATTGTGCCAGAATCTCGCGCCAACATTTGTGGCAGCACTGCATGCATAAGTTGCATCGGGGCTTTAGCCAATACATCAATTAAGAGAATCTCATCAGCAATATTGCTTCTTAGAAAACTATCTTTAATTCCAAAGCCCGCATTGTTAATTAATACATCGATGGGTTTCTTGGGATTCTCTAGACGTTTTTCAACTTTAGCTAATTGCGTAGGCACCGATAAATCAGCCTGCAAGACTTCCACTTCAATTTTATACTTTTTCGAAAGTGAATCGGCCCGCTCTTGTAGCCGCTTTTTATCGCGGGCTACAAGAACTAAGTCATAACCTTTTGCTGCAAGCAATCTGGTGAATGATTCACCGATCCCAGCGGTAGCACCTGTTACCAGCGCAGTTGTCATACTTTATTTTACAATCCCAGCAGTTGATTCATCACGGATATGCCATGAAGTTCCATACTCTTCAAGCTTTGCAAGAAATGGTTTCGCATCAAACCACTCAGGACCATTTACGCCAGCTTCTGGTTTCCAGATTCCTTCATGAATGAGTTCCATCGCAATAACAGGATTGATAGCGGTCTGCCATACAACAGCTTGATCGCCATAATTTTCCATAGACCAGGCGTTATCAATTACGTTATAGAGATACACCGCTTTTGGTTCGCCTTTCTTATCTAAACCTTTCACAAGTGAACCAGCACAAGTCTTTCCAGTCATGCGTGAACCAAGTGTTGCTGGATCTGGAAGTGACGCCGCTAATAAATCACGCGGTGAAACTTGAATACCTTGAACATCTACAGTTTCAGTACGATCCATGCCAAGCATATGAATTGTTTTTAATATCGAAATAAATTGGGCACCAAGTCCATATTTAAAGTTAACTTTCTTGGCTTCAATTTTCTGCGGAATCAGAACAACTTCTTCGTGCTCAACATTTACACATTCAACCGGTCCGATGCCTTCTGGGAAATCAAAGACTTCAAGCTCTGAGAATGGTTCAGTTGTGTACCAACCACGGCCATCTTCCCAAACGAGTGGCGGATTTAAACACTCTTCGATAGTTGTCCAGATAGAGAATGATGGGGCGAATTCGTACCCTTCAACTACCAAGTTTGAACCATCTATAACAGTTACAGAATCAATTCTTGAAAATAATTCATCACTTGCATATTTCGCGAAGATATCGCTTAATCCAGGTTCAACTCCCATACCAATAAGGGAATAGATGCCGCGTTCGCTCCAGTTCCAGTCACGGGCAAATTGTTCGTCGCCACATTTCACACCGGTTTCGGTATACGGATAATGCGGGTGCGGCCTCGATAATGACATTGCCATATCTAAATAATTCTTATTTTCAATTTCGCAAGCAAGAAATATCGGCATTACGAAACGCGGATCAACTGCGTTAATCACTATGTCGGGATCTGCCTTACGAATTAATTCGCGGATATCTTCAAGTTCTGCTGCATTAACCATGGCGGCTGAGAATCGGGGATCTTTCAAACGGTTTACGGCATCTTCAGCGCGCGACAAATTGCGGTCTGCGATAACCATCTCTGTTATGAATGAACGACGAGAAGCAATATTTCCTATTGCTCTACCAACTCCACCGGCGCCTATTACAAGGGCCTTCATTAAAACCAACTCCAAACGAGTATTTTGCGATTTTAATGAGCCTAGCCCAGCTAGTTAGAAGTGCGCAACCTTTAATAGAATTAAGTAAACTTACTTTCGATAAAAGTCTAATAAATTTTTATTTATAAGTCCTAGTAGCTCAGTGGATAGAGCAACCGCCTCCTAAGCGGTAGGTCGCAGGTTCAACTCCCGCCTAGGACACAAAATAGAAGTTAATTTTTAATTATGAAATACGACGGTTTTATCGCCAACAATAAAGATGCGATCTTCGGCGAAATCACGAACCGCACGAGATAAGACTCGACGTTCGATATCGCGACCAGTTGCAATTAAATCTTCAGGTGTCGAAGCATGAGTTACATGCGCAACATCTTGATCAATGATTGGTCCTTCATCTAAATCAGGTGTAACAAAGTGCGCGGTTGCACCGATGATTTTTACGCCCCGGGCATGTGCTTGGTGATAAGGCTTAGCGCCTTTAAATCCAGGTAAGAACGAGTGATGGATATTTATAATTCGGCCAAACATATTTTGGCAGAACTCTTTGCTAAGAATCTGCATGTAACGAGCCAGAACAACTAGATCTATTTCAAGTTCGGCGACAAACTTAACAATTTCTGCTTCTGCTTCTGACTTAGTTAATTTACTTTGATCGATAAATTTAATTCCGTGTGATTCAACTAGACCCTTCAGATCACTGTGATTAGAGATCACAGCTGGGATTTCGATTGGAAGTTCACCGAGTTCTTGAAGATAGAGCAAGTCGCGCAAGCAATGGGATTCCTTAGTTACAAGTATCAGCGCTTTCTTCTGTTTAGCAACCGAGCGAAGTAAAAGTTTTGGTTTAAATTGAGCAAGACCATTTTCTAGAATTTCGCGAACTTTTACTAAATCAAGTTCACTTTCAAAACGAGTACGCATTACAAAATCTTGGGTTATGGGATCAGTAAATTGTTGGTTTTCAATAATATTTCCCTGAGCACCAAGAACTGCAGTGGTCATCGCATGCACGATGCCCGGTTGGTCCTTGCATTGCAAAGTGACTATGAGATCCATTGTTGAAGTTTAATGGTTAATTGTGAAACGCTTTAACGCTTTTGGTGCCCACCAATTGCGTTCACCAAATAAGCGCATAAGTGCAGGAACAAGCAGGGCTCGAACTAGGGTTGCATCAAGAAGAATTGCGAAGGCAACACCAAATCCCATTGTCTTAATCGATGTGACGCCGCTTGTAACAAAGATTGCGAAGACAACGGAGAGAATCACTGCGGCTGCAGTAATTATGCGAGCAGATTTCTGAAGCCCAAGTGCTACCGATTCAATATTGGAATGGCCAGCATCATGCTCTTCTTTAATGCGTGAGAGCAAGAAGACTTCGTAGTCCATGGATAATCCGAATGCGACAACAGCAATCAAGATCACCATTGAGGTATCAATGGTGCCGGTATTAGTAAAGGATCCGACAAGCCAATTGAGATGACCACCGATAAAGATCCAAGAAAGCACACCCAGGGTTGCTGATAATGAAAGTAAATTCAAGATTACTGCTTTGATCGGCAGAATTATTGAACCAGTGAACATAAAGAGAAGAATTAAGGTTCCGATTGCAATCCAGAGAAGTGCGAAAGGCAATTTTTTAGCGATACCAATTTGGCTATCTGCATAATCGGCAGCTATTCCACCTACGAGAGTTCCTTCTGGAACTTTTAGTGCACGTATTTCTTTAATCATTTTTTCTGCTGCAGGCGAGCGAGAACCCATGCTGTGTATTGCGGCAATGCGAATATCTGTTCCGGCAGTTTCTGGTGCACCAACCGAAACCACACCAGGAACATTTGCAAGGTTACTTACAAAGTTATTCACCTCAACCAATTTATTTGCACCATTTGGAATAATAATTTCAATCGGATTTCCTTGTTGTCCAGGGAATTTATTCAAGCCAACCTGGGCGGCGATCGCAGCTTTATTCGATGCAGGAAGAACTCGGGTATCAACTTGCGAAAAGACAATGTCTTTTAGAGGAGCCGCGAGTGTTCCAAGAACTAATAGCGATAGGACTACAACTGCAACGGGGCGCTTCATAACAAAGCGCGCAGTATGTGCCCAACGACCATCTTCTTTTGGTGTGATCGCACTCTTTCGAACAACAAACTTATCTATTTTTGTTCCGAGTAAAGCAAGGATTGCTGGAAGCGGAATCAAAGCCCCAATAATCGCAACTGCAACTACAGATACACCTGCGTAGCCAAATGATTTCAGGAACATTTGTGGGAAGAACATAAGTGCCGCAAGGCTGATCATCACAGTGATGCCTGAGAAGAAAACAGTCTTACCGGCAGTCTTAACCGTTTGTGCAACTGATTCTTCAACGCTCTTGCCTGTGTGAAGTTCCTCGCGGAAGCGATTGACCATTAATAAGGAGTAATCAATTCCAAGTCCCATTCCCATACCGGTCACCAAGTTAAGGGCAAAGATACTTACGCCGGTAAACAAACTAATTAAATAGAGAATTAAGAATGCGCCAAGGATTGCACTTACCCCAACCACTACAGGCATTGCTGATGCAATCAAACCACCGAAGACAAAGAGCAAGAAGATAAAAGTAAGTGGAATCGAAATTGATTCAGCGAGTGCTAAGTCTCCCGAAATCTTGTTATTAACTGCATGATTAAATGTAGAGAAACCACCAACATAAATTCGGAGGTTTCCAATTTTCTTGTCATATTTCTCTTGCAGCTTTCCTGCAAGGCCACTTAAGAGAGTCGGATCAGATTTATGACCATAGATGAAAAGGTATGCAGCGCTTCCATCTGCGCTCATTAATTGTTTAGCACCGCCCGCGCTCCAATATGAAAGAGTCTTTGCAATCTCGGGCATGGCACCAAGGTCTGCTTCTATAGGTGCAACTTCAGCGGCAACTGCAGGATCAGAAACACTCTTGCCAGCATCGATAATGAAAATGATTGCAGGGTCTTTAACTTTGAAGGTATCGGTTAAATATGTAGCAGCTTTCCATGAGTCACTCTTTGGATCGGAGTAACCACCACCTTCAAGTCTGGCAAAAACTAAGGAGCCAATAACTCCTGCTGCTATGACTGCAACGATAAAGCCAGCTAAAACCGATTTACGACGTCTTACTAGAACGTGACCTAACTTCTCAAACATCGTTACTTTTCTCCCTATTTGGTGATTACTATTGTGTTATGAGCGATCCGAAAATTTTGCCGAAAGTGACGCAAGATGAAATTGATCCGCGCGAAGATGAAGATTCAAAGCGTGACGCTGAAATCCAAGGCGATCGACCACCGCATCACGGCTAATCATTTTTAGGCGCCGGTGTTGCAGGTTTTGCAGCAGCTGGTGTTACAGCAGCCGGTGATGCAGGCTTTGTAGAAGTTCGGGAATCATTCTTGTAAAACCCAGTTCCTTTAAAGACAACTCCAACATTTGAATAAACCTTTTGAATAGCGCCTTTGCACTCTGGGCATTGGGTAAGGGCGTCATCGCTAAAGGATTGAAAAGCCTCGAATTCATGGCCGCAATCAGTGCAGGCATATTCATATGTAGGCATGGGCGCTATTGTAAAGAAGTGAGAGAATTACATCTAATTGAGAATCAATATGATCCCATTAGGGGGCAGTTATGAAGGCAGTGCGGGTGGCTCGCCCCTTAATTTTGGCGGCTCTAATAGTTTTCTCAACTTTTTCAACCTCTGCCTATGCAAATAACATCACAGCCTCGGTCCCGCAAGCAGGTTCAGTCTTAACTGCATCGCCAAATTCAATTTCTATTTCAACGGCCGGAGTTCTTTCAGAACAAGGAAGTTTGATTGTTGTGAATGACCCAAATGGTGTTGCTGTTGATGATGGGTCTATAACGATTAATGGAAATAGCGCTGAAGTTGGCTTAACAGAATTGACTAAGACCGGTGTTTACACAGTTAATTACACCTTGCTTTCCGACACCGAAGATCCATTGACGGGTTCATACACTTTTATGTTTAATGCACCTTCAAGTATTGGAACCCCAACTCCGGAACCAACGACGACAACAAATCAAATTGATAAGAATTTAAATGGTGGCTCAAATGCTTTTGTTTATACCTTACTGGCCCTAGCAGGCTTTGTTTTTATATTTCTAATTTGGTATGCCAAGCAGAGTTTTGGTGGCACAAAAAAATCAAAGCGTAATTAACAGAATTTTGGGTTATGTTTTTCTCTGTTGATGCGCACGTTCAAAGTTCTGGCGGGGTAATCGGTTTTCTAACTCCATTAGTTAAAGATTTACAAATTCTCTCAGCGGTAACACTCATTGGCTTGCTCCTTGGAATTGGATTTCTAATTCGCGAGGAACACTCTAAATTATTACCTGAAGGAATTCGGATTCGAAATCTTGCTGTAATACCTGCCGCAGCTTGGTTGATGGCCAGCCTTGGTGCGCTCTTTGTTGAAGTTGCAAATTTGTTATCAACTTCAATTGCAGAATCTTTTGATCCAGTTGTTATCAAATCCTTCATCTCACAAACTGCACTTGGAAAGAGTTTTGCAATAAATATTCTTTCCGCTGCAATTGTCTTAGTGCTGGTACCAAGAATTAAACGAACAACCGGTTCGATTTTTGCACTTGCCATAACTTTTATCGGCCTACTTGCTCCAGTTTTTCAGAGCCACTCAAGTAGTTCTGGAAATCATGGTTTAGCAATTGGTTCACTTTTGATTCACGTCATCTTTATCTCACTTTGGGTTGGTGGAATCATTGTTTTGATTCTTATTTCCCCCGCAGAACGCACGATAGCAATCCCACGTTTTAGCGTATTGGCGCTCTGGTCGGCTATTGCAGTTTGTGTGAGTGGTTCGCTAAATGCTTGGACCCGTTTAAATTTTCAAGCTGCATGGAATTCGCAATATGGAAATCTCGTGATTTATAAGGTATTCCTAAGTGCAATTCTGATCTTCATTGGAGTTACTCATCGCAAATATATTATGAAGAAGTTGCACGGAACCAAGCAGGTCTATCAACTATTGGTTGTGGAAGTTCTTGTGATGGTTATGGCGATTGGGGTTGGTGCTTGGCTTTCAACGAGTGCACCACCTGTTCCAGGAAAACCAAGAAAGGTAGATGCTGCCGAAAGCATTGCGGGAAGTCCAATGCTGCCTGCACCATCACTTAAGAATATTTTATGGACTTATGTTCCGGATGCCGCTTTCTTGGGGATATTGATTCTTATAACAGCGCTCTATATAAGAGGTGTTGTAATTCTTGCTAAACGTGGCGATAAATGGCCGGTCGGTAGAACAGTTTCATTCGCACTTGCAGTTGCTGCCGCAGATTTCGCTACCAGCGGAGGGCTCGGTGCCTATGCACATTTCGCTTTTTCTTATCACATGATTGCACACATGATTTTGGGAATGATTGCGCCAATTGGTTTTATTTTAAGTGCGCCACTAACTCTTGCGCTTCGCACGTTGCCAATTGGTCGGACTCCAGATGAACGCGGTATTCGTGGAGTTCTAATTGCATTCCTGCATTCAAGATATTTTCTAGTTATCTCTAACCCCGTAGTTGCGCTTTCAATCTTTGATGGGTCGCTCTTCTTGCTTTACATGACACCGCTCTTTGGAAATCTAATGCAGAGTCATAGTGGTCATTTATTTATGAATATTCATTTCTTACTTGCAGGTGCACTCTTCTTCCACGTAATTGTCGGAATTGATCCTTCGCCTAAACGAGTCCCACATATAGTGCGAATAATTGTTTTATTTGCCGCAATGAGCATTCATGCATTCTTTTCGATTGCGCTTTTGTCAGCAACAACCCTGCTTGATGGTGGATATTTCCAGAGTTTGGAGCGACCTTGGGCGACCAACCTTTTAGCTGATCAGAACACAGGTGGCGCTATTGGTTGGGCGATGGGGGAGATTCCTATTCTTATTGCGCTGGTGGCAACTTTTATTCAGTGGGTTCGCGAGGATAGAAAGGAAACTCGTCGAATCGACCGCGCTGAAGATCGCGCCGCTGCAATGGGCGAGGATGATGATTTGGCCAAGTACAACAAATATCTTTCAGAATTACGCAGACTAGACGAGCGCCCAGAAAGTTGAGTTAATTAGCACATGGAAGCTTTGTTCGGGCAAGAGTATGAAGCACTGCGAGATAGCGTGCGCGCACTTGCGATAAAAAAGATTGCACCTTTTGCAAAAGATGTCGATGAAAATTCACGATTTCCGCAGGAAGCCTATGAAGCTTTGCAGAGCGCAGATTTAGCAGCAGCTCATGTTGATTCTAAATATGGTGGACAGGGCGCAGATTCACTTGCGACCGTAATAATTATTGAAGAAATTGCCAGAGTTTGTGGTTCTTCGTCATTGATACCAGCCGTAAATAAGTTAGGTTCACTCCCGCTTATTTTAACTGGAACCGATGCACAGAAAGAAAAATACCTTCCACAATTAGCTGCCGGAAAAGGTTTTTCATATTGCTTATCTGAATCAGAGGCTGGATCTGATGCCGCAGCGATGAAGACTAAAGCTGTTAAGAGCGGTGACAACTGGGTAATTAGTGGAAGCAAGAAGTGGATTTCTAACGCCGGCTTCTCAGATTTTTACACAGTTCTAGCGCAGACCGACCCAGCGCTTGGTGCAAAAGGAATCACAGCATTCATAGTTGAGAAAAGTGATACTGGTGTTTCATTTGGTGCCCACGAAAAGAAGATGGGCTTTAGAGGTTCACCAACTCGTGAAGTTTATTTCGACAGCGTAACTATTCCTGATGATCGTCGAATCGGCGCAATTGGTTCTGGTTTTGCACTTGCGATGCAGACCCTTGATCACACTCGAATCACAATTGCAGCACAAGCACTTGGAATCGCACAAGGTGCATTTGAAGTCGCAACAAAGTATTCGCACGAGCGCAAACAATTTGGTAAAGAGATTTTCGATTTCCAAGGTGTGCAATTTATGCTGGCAGATATGGCGATGAATATCGCGGCGGCGCGGCAACTCACATATTCAGCAGCGGTAAAGAGTGAACGCGGTGAGAAAGATTTGACGTTTTTCTCGGCAGCTGCAAAATGTTTTACAACAGATGTTGCTATGAAAGTCACAACCGATGCGGTGCAAGTACTTGGAGGATATGGATATGTCTCTGATTATCCTGTCGAGCGCATGATGCGGGATGCGAAATTAACGCAAATTTATGAAGGAACCAATCAAGTACAACGCGTTGTGATGGCCCGGCATTTAGATGATCTTAATTAGTAAAACGAACAATTAAATCTGGTGTAGCAACGGCGCTTAATTTCACATCATGGGGCTCGACTGGAAAAGGCTCGACTGTTAATTCACCGCTGTAAATAAGTCCGATTCGCCAGGCTGAAATTTTTACTAGTGCGCGATCATAAGATCCCCCACCTTGACCTAAGCGATGGCCTTCGCGCGTTACATGCAAGGTTGGAACAATCGCAATATCAATTATTTCACCGGAAATTGCGGCGCCAATTGGCTCTAGAATTTTTCCGCTCTTTGCAAGTTCTGAAGAATCACCATTCCAAGAAACCCATTCGAGATCCTTATTTTTTAGCGTTCTTGGCAGTACCAAATTCTTGCCACTTTTAAGTATTAGCTCATTTAAATCTTTTGTTTGTGGTTCTTCGCCATATGAGATGTAACTCGCAATAGTTTTAGCGTCTTTGAATTCTGATGAAGTGAGAATATGAGTCCAAGATTCTGCGAGGTCACGGAGAGATCGCTCGGAACGAAATCGCTTTCGAAGTTCCTGCTTTTCCAAATTCGTTATATCCACGGAATTACTCTAATTAAGAAGTAGGGTTTAGTCATGGAACAACAGCCGAGCGTCGAAGAGCTCTTAGAAAAGCTTCTCGAAATCGCATCTCCACTTGCGCCATTCGATATGCCGCTATTAGATGCGCATGGGGCAACTCTTGCATCAGATATTTATGCCGGTGAACGTTTGGTTCTGCGCAGTGGTTCTCGAATTCGCTCTACTCAAATTGGGCTAGCTGCATCTATCGGATTAGACCGCTTACCAACACTTCCACACCCACGAGTTGTTGTTATTTCTGCCGGTGATGATTTAGTTGAACCAGGCCAACCATTAGCCGAATCCGAAGATGAGTTTGAAACTAACTCTTGGATGCTCACAACAGCAGTTCGCGAGGCTGGCGCAAATGGTTTTCGAGTTCATACAATTCCAGAGAATCATGAGCAATTAAGAGAAGTAATTGAAGATCAACTTGTACGTGCAGATTTAATTGTAATAAGTGGTGAGCGACATGATGAATCATTTGAGTTAATTACTGCTGTGCTAAAAGAGCTTGGTGAAATAACAACAGTTCGCCCCAAGATGAGTGAGAGTGGTTTACATAATTTTGGATTGATCGGACCCGATAAGACTCCTGTTATTACCCTTCCAGGCGACCCAGTTGTGGCGGGGATCGCCGCTGAAATATTTGTTCGTCCAATGATTCGCAAGATGCTTGGTTCGCCAAACATCTTCCGCAATCAATTGAAAGCAAAGTTAAAGAATTCAATTACCGCCACAGCTGGCGAAAGTGGATTTGTCCGCGCCACCCTAACTTCCGAAGATGGCGTTGTAGCAACAGCGCTTGAAGAGCAGAGCGATTTGGTTTCACTCTCTGATGCCCACGCTTTAATTATCGTTCCAGAAAAATCTGCTGGGATGAAGGCTGGCCAGATTGTTGATGTGATGATTCTCGAGCGGAGCTAAAAAGAGATGAGCACAAGAATTGATTGGCCAATAAAACTTCGTGATGGCGAACTACATCTTCGCCCGTTGCGAATAAGAGATAAGAAGGCTTGGGATATTTCTCGTCAGCAAAATCGAGAATGGTTATCTCCTTGGGAAGCCACGAGACCAGAAATCGAATCGCATCTACCGCTTCCATCATATTTTGGGATGGTTCTTCAGTATCGCAAAGATGGCGAAGCCCTTAGATCGATCTCATTAGGCATCTGGTTAAAAGATGGCGATTCGGAAATCTTTATTGGCCAGATAACAATGGGCGGGATCGTCTTTGGTGCAATGCGTGGGGCTCATATTGGCTATTGGATTGACCAGAAATACGCGAACCAGGGGTACACCTCTAGAGCGGTTTCGTTATTGACCAACTTTGGTTTAAATCAACTTTCCCTGCACCGAATCGAGATTAATTTACGTCCCGAAAATGAAGCATCGAAGCGGGTTGCTGAAAAATGTGGCTTTATCTTTGAAGGCATAAGACCTAGGTATTTACATATTGATGGAGCCTGGCGCGATCATTTAACTTATGTAATCGAAAACCCAAAAATAAAGTAATACCTTTTAATACAGACATACCGCGTAAATCCCCAAGTTTTACCCCGCCTAGAATTATCGTTCTACTCCATGGCCTCCAGTTTTATCTACCTAATCATCCTTGGGATGTGGGCGGCCTACTTTTTGCCAAAATGGATTACTAGCCATGACGAGGCTTCTGGAAAATCTGCCGAAAGATATAAGAGTGCAATGCGTGTAGTCGGTGAAGCCGGATCAACAGCCCCACTACCAAGTGCTACTGATGGCGCAGCAAAACAGAATCAAATTGCAAATCGTAGAATTATTTTTGGATCATTAACTTTTTCAATGTTGATACTCGGCGGTCTCGCTACTCTCGGAGTTATTTCAGCGACCTTCCTATTAATTCCAACTTCTGCACTTGCAATTTATATTGTTAATGTTCGCAGACAAATTATTGCGGCACAATTAAAGCAACGCAGATTGATTGCTTTTGAAAAAATTGCATCTGCAACAGTTATTACTGAACCAATCGAGCGAATAACATTCTCATCGCGAGTAGATTTTGTTGTAGAAAATAATGAACACTGGATTCCACTCATCGAGAGAATTGATACGGCAGGAGTTGTCGTAATTCCAAAAGATGGTCCAACTTGGCAACCAACTAGTGTTCCTAAACCAACTTATGCAACGGCGCCAAAGGCCGTACCTTCTAATCGCATAATTGATTTAACTATTCCAGGCGCCTGGAGCGCAGCACAAATAGCAGGCTCGGAAGATGAGCTATTGCCATCACGAGACGAACTATTTGATCAAGAGCTTGAAGAGAACGCCGCTACAAAAAAGTTTGGCGCAGTAAACGAATAATTAGTTTTAGCTAAATCCAACTTGGCAGCCACATATGGTCATGCCAGGAGTTATATGAGATCGGTATGCCCAAGAATAATGGCAAGAAATATAGGAAGTTTGCCAGAACAATTGCGCCAAAAATAATCGCAACCTTCTTCTGATTACGAACTACCTTGCTCAATAAATACACCAAGGTCAGTAATAAGAAGGGCTCAAACGCAAATGCGTAAAAACTAAACATTGTGCGCTTTTGAAAGGCAAACCAGGGCAGGTAGCTTGCGCCAATTACAATTAAAATAATTTCGGCGTTCCAATCACGTTTACTAAACCAGTATCCAATAGTTATTAGAAGCGCCAAAGTTGCCGCCCACCAAAGAATCGGTGTGCCCATTGCAAGAATTTCTTGTGCACAGTTTGTTGCGCCACAATTCTTTGGTGTTGCATATTCCAACGAGGTTGGTCGACCTTGGATTAACCAGCTCCAGGGATTAGCGCTATATGGATGTGTGTCAGTTAATTTCGCATGAAAGTTAAGAATTTCTGCGTGGTAGTGCCAGAACGATTTAATTGGATTTGCCGACCAATTACGATCCCAACCATCCTTTGTTACAAACCAACCAATCCAAGTCGTGACATATACAAGTACTGGAAAGATACCGAATTGTAAGAATCTAATAAGAAAATTCTTCTGAAGCATTTTCCGAAACGGTTGTTCAAGACCCAGATAACGTAATTTGCGATAATCCAATAGAAGCACATAGAGCGCAAGTGCGACTAATACATAAAGCCCGCTCCATTTGGTAGCAGTTGCTAAGCCAAGTGCCATTGCGCTTAACCAATATTTATTATGCAAAAATGCAAGAACCGCAATCTGAATAAAGAAAAGTAAGAAAATATCTAGAAGTGCAATCCGGGAATGTACTAAATGCAGTCCATCTACAGATATTAGGAGAGTTGCAAAAACGCTGAGCAATTGCTTATCGAATAACTTCTTTGCCGTGAAGTACATAAGCACGATTGATGCCGAGCCAACTATGGCAGCAGCGAAACGCCAACCAAATTCGTTATAACCAAATAGTTTTATTCCTATTGCGATAAACCATTTTCCAACTGGCGGATGCACGATGAATTCGCTCTGGCCGGTTTTCGCATCAATCTCAACGCCATGCATAAGTAGCGAGTGGGCATTTGTCGCATAATAAACTTCATCGAAAATTTTGCCCTTTGGATTTCCAAGGTTCCACAATCTAAGCGCCAAACCAAGGGCGCCAAAGCCAAGAGCGATTACCCAATCACGTGAGATCCGCAGTTGGGTTGTCATAAGGGAAGCCTAAAGCCTGCGAGAATTACCCAATGCTTATTCTCGCTGCGATTCCATTAGGCAATCCTGCCGATGCTTCGACCAACCTGCGTGAAGCAATAGTTTGCGCTAAATACATAGCCGCTGAGGACTCAAGGAAATTTTCGAGACTCTGCTCTGATTTAGCAGTAACGCATTCTGCAAAAATAATCTCATTCTTCGAGGGTAATGAGATTGAGCGCCTTGATGAACTCGTAAAAATAATGGAGAGCGGTTCTGATTTACTTGTAGTTACCGATGCCGGAATGCCTGGAATAAGTGATCCGGGATATCGCTTAGTTCGCGCCGCAATCGCAAAGAATATTAAAATTAAAGTTTTACCCGGACCAAGCGCTGTCACCACTGCACTATTACTATCCGGATTACCAAGCGATCGTTTCTGTTTTGAAGGTTTTGCCCCACGCACAGGCGGCGCCCGCGAGAGCTGGTTTGAAAATTTAGCGAATGAGGAGCGAACAATAATTCTCTTTGAAGCACCACATCGATTATTGGAATGTCTTGCGGATGCGAAATCAGTATTCGGGCCAGATCGTTTGGGTGCAATCTGTCGCGAGATGACGAAGACTTATGAAGAAGTAATCCGCGGCGATCTTGAAACTTTGCATAATTGGGCAGCCACAACGGAAATATTGGGCGAAATAACTTTAGTAATTGCAGGATTTGATCCAGATTCTCGCGAATTCTCTGCGACTGATTTAATTGCCGCGGTATTAAAGCAAGAAGCGGCTGGTATTTCACGCAAAGAAGCCATTGCTGAAGTGGCCAAACTTACTGGTGTCGCCAAACGCGAGGTCTTCGACGCAATGGTTACATTCAAATCACAAGATAGGCTTGCCCCATGACGTCCGAAAAATCTTTCTACTTAACGACGCCTATTTATTATGTAAATGATGCGCCACATATTGGTCATGCTTACACGACTGTTGCCGGAGATGTTCTTACAAGATGGCATCGCCAACGCGGTGAAAGTGTCTGGTTCTTAACTGGAACCGATGAACATGGCGAAAAGGTCATGAATACCGCGGCCGCAAATAACGTTTCACCGCAAGATTGGTGCGATCGGTTAGTTGAAGATGCATGGAAACCAAATTGGACTGCGCTAAATATTGCGAACGATGATTTTATTCGAACTACTGAACCTCGCCACGAAGAACGAGTTCAAAGATTTATGTCGCTCTTAAAAGATAACGGCTATATCTACGCTGGAAAATTTGAAGGACCTTATTGCATTGGTTGTGAAGAATTTAAATTGCCTGGCGACTTAGATGATGGAAAGTGCAAGATTCATGGAAAGCCAGTCGAGATGCTCTCGGAAGATAACTGGTTCTTTAAACTTTCAGCATTTGTTCCACAATTACTTGAGCACTACAAGAACAACCCCGAAGCTTGCGAACCCGCAAGTGCGCGAAATGAAGTAATCGCTTTTCTTGAAAGTGGTGTGCGCGATCTCTCAATTTCACGTTCCACATTCGATTGGGGAATTCCAGTTCCCTGGGATACCGATCAAGTTATTTATGTTTGGTTTGATGCACTCCTAAATTATGCAACTGCTGTTGGGCTTGGCGATGATCCAGATTCAGAAGGTGGCAAGAAATTTGCTGCGACTTGGCCGGCTGATGTTCATTTAGTCGGAAAAGATATTCTCCGTTTTCACGCTGTCATCTGGCCTGCAATGTTGATGGCGGCAAATGTAGCGATTCCACGAAAAGTTTTTGCACATGGTTGGTTATTAGTCGGCGGCGAAAAGATGAGTAAATCTAAACTCACCGGTATTGCACCAAGTGATATCACCGATCATTTTGGCGTAGATGCATTTAGATATTACTTCTTGCGCGCAATTCCATTTGGCACTGACGGTTCATTCTCTTGGGAAGATATGTCAGCCCGTTACACAAGCGAGCTAGCAAATGACTTTGGAAATCTTGCATCTCGCCTAATTGCAATGATTGAGAAGTATTGCGACGGCAAGATTCCGGCAAAGGCTACCGATCCCGACTTAGCAAAATTGCTTGAAGAGACTGTCGCTAAGGCAGATAAAGCAATGGTTGCACTTGATTTTCAAGGTGGAATTAATTCCATTATGGATTTCTGCAAGCGCGTCAATGGCTACGTAACCGAGAAAGAGCCTTGGGCAATTGCTAAAGATGAAACTCGCAGCGCAGAATTAAATGATGTTTTATATAACACCGCCGATGCAATTCGCGCACTTGCTGTTTTATTGCATCCAGTAATGCCCGCAACAACTCAGATACTTTGGGAGTCAATTGGCGCCCAAGAAACTTTAGGCAATATTGGCAACCAAAAGATTTCAGAAGTTGCCACTTGGGGCGTTCTACCAGCAGGCTGCAAAGTTACAAAGGGCGCAGTCTTATTCCCAAGATTGGAATAGCACGTGGCTGATCGTCATAATCGCGATATTGATCGCCAACCTGCACCACTTCCAGATGCGCTAAACGTTAATTGTGTAGATGCGCATGCTCATATTGAGATTGTGACAAATACTGCGCCGGATTCACCTGAAGTAGGAAAAGTATTAGAAGAGGCGCGAAGTGTTGGAATCGATCGTATTGTGCAAGTCGGATATTCAGCCGAACAATCACAGTGGTGCGTCAAGATGGCCGAGAGCTGGCCTAATGTTTTAGCTGCCGTTGCACTTCACCCAAATGAAGCTCCGGTAGTTGCAGATTTAGAAGCGGACTTAAAAATAATTGAGGAACTTGCTAACCACCCAAGAGTGCGTGCGATTGGCGAAACTGGTTTAGATTACTTTCGAACTGAGCCACAACTACAAGAGCGCCAGAAATATTCCTTCCGCCGTCATATTGCGCTTGCAAAGCAAGTAAATAAAGCCCTTGTTATTCATGATCGAGATGCCCACCGCGATGTTTTGGATGTCTTAGCGCAAGAAGGTGCACCAGAAAAAACAATATTTCACTGCTATTCCGGGGACGCCGAAATGGCGCGCGAATGTATTGAAAAGGGCTACATACTTTCATTTGCTGGCACGCTAACTTTTAAAAACGCACCAGCCCTGCGTGAAGCGGTAAAACTTGTTCCGCTAGATCAATTGCTAGTTGAAACTGATTCACCATTCTTAGCGCCAATGCCACATCGCGGCGCGCTAAATACTCCGGCCCAAATTCCGACAATTTTACGTTTCATGGCCTCCGAACGTGGCGATGATTTAGATGAACTTACAACTGCAATATCTAATAATTGTGAACGTTTATTTGGATCGTTCGCCTAAATGAACAATTTACTTGGCGCAGCAGAAATTCGTGAGATTGCAGAGAGAATTGGCGTTCGCCCTACAAAGAAGCTTGGCCAAAACTTTGTAGTCGATGCAAATACTTGTCGCAAAATAGTTAAGAACGCAGATGTTGGTATCGATGATGTGGCACTTGAAATTGGCCCAGGGCTTGGTTCGTTAACACTTGCAATGTTGGAATCTGCAAAAGAAGTAATCGCAATTGAAATTGATGATCGCTTGGCCGCTGAACTTCCACTTACTGCAATTCGCCATGGTTTTGATGCCAGCAAATTAACAATTATTAATCAAGATGCAATGGGAATTTCAGAATTACCAACTGACCCAACAGTCCTTGTGGCAAACCTTCCTTATAATGTTTCAGTCCCTGTGCTGTTGCGATTTCTTGAACTATTTCCAACGCTTCGATCTGGCGTAGTTATGGTGCAAAGTGAGGTAGCAGATCGCCTGGTTGCTAGACCGAATAACAAAGTTTATGGAAGCCCTTCTGTTAAGGCCACTTGGTGGGCAGATTTAACTTCCGCCGGAACTGTTAGCCGTTCTATTTTTTGGCCAGTGCCAAACGTTGATTCTTCGCTTGTTCGCTTTGTTCGCCACCAAAGTGCTGGTGATGAAGAGCTACGTAAAACAACATTCAAAATTATCGATGCTGCATTTTCGCAACGTCGCAAAATGATGCGGGCCGCACTTAGTGATCTCTGTGGTGGCAGCGCCGGAGCAAGTGCAATCATTGAAGCGAGCGGGATCGACCCAACAATTCGCGGAGAAGCGCTAGAACTAGCGGATTTCATCAAGATTGCGATTACCCTTTCTAAATGAGCACGCGCGGAGTAGTAGTTCGGGTTCCGGCAAAGATAAATTTGCAACTTGCTGTTGGACCACTTGGTAGTGATGGTTTTCATGAAGTCACATCAATCTTTCAAGCGATCTCACTTTTCGATGATGTAACTCTTAAATTTGCGCCAGATAATTCTGGAATTAAATTGACCCTTTCTGGTCCGACATCAAATGGTGTCCCAGTAGACGACGAAAATCTAGCGGTGCGCGCTGCAAAGTTGATGGCAGATAAATTTGATTTATCAACAGACTTGGCAATCCATTTAAAGAAGGAAATACCAGTTGCAGGCGGTATGGCTGGTGGCAGTGCTGATGCAGCCGGAATTATTGTTGCAATGGATGCCCTCTTTGAAATTGGATTATCACGAGATGAAATGGAGATAATCGCTGCGCAATTAGGAAGTGATGTCCCATTTGGAATTTCTGGCGGAATCGCAATCGGTCGAGGTCGCGGAGATCAATTAACGCCTGCGCTAACTCGTGGAAATTATCACTGGGTACTTGCGCTATCGGGACAAGGACTTTCTACGCCCGCGGTTTATCAAGAATGTGATCGGCTTCGTGAAGGTTTAGATGTTGCAAGCCCATTAGTAAGTGATCCGATGATGCAAGCACTTCGTGCAGGTGATGCAACTGCGCTAGGCCTGGCACTTTCAAATGATTTACAAGCAGCAGCTTGTTCACTTCGCCCAGCACTTCGTTTAGTTTTAGATGTTGGTAAGGATTACGGAGCACTTGGTGGAATCGTTTCTGGTTCTGGGCCAACTGTTGCATTCCTGGTTGAGGATGAAGAGAAATCCATGGATTTAACAGTCGCCTTAAGTTCTAGCGGTGTTGTTGCGGGAGTGGTGCGGGCGAGTGGTCCGGTGCATGGGGCTCGGGTAATACAAAGCATCTAAAGTTTGGTGGTATCGATAGTTATAGGGGACAATTCAGGTTCCGCCATTGTGTAGTGGCTAGCACATGGGCCTTTGAAGCCCAGGGTCCAGGATCGATACCTGGTGGCGGAGCCACCAAGATAAACAGGACGGGAGCCAAACTTGGGCAAGTCACTTGATGCTCTTGATGTAGCAATCGTGCTGGCAGCTGGCGAGGGAACTCGCATGAAATCCAAGACTCCAAAAGTTTTACATTTTATTTCTGGCAAGGCAATTATTGATCACGTCCTATCTCAGGTAATTAAATTAAACCCTGGCGAATTGCGGGTAGTCGTTGGCGCCGGCCGCGAAGCAGTTGAATCCCATGTCAAACAAGTTGCGCCAAAAGCAATTCCAGTTTTCCAAGCCGAACGAAATGGCACTGGCCATGCAGTTCAACTTGCGCTCGCAGATTTGAAAGTAAGCGGAACAGTTTTAATTTGCGCTGGAGATACACCGTTGCTTCGAAGTGAGACTTTGGCGCAATTTATTGCAGCGCACAATGAAGCCAAGAATACGGTTTCAGTCTTAACTGCAGAATTTCCGGACCCAACTGGATATGGCCGAATCTTGCGCAATGAAGCGGGAGAAATTGTGGCTATCGTTGAAGAGCGCGATGCTTCTGATGAAATTAAAGCGATTGATGAGATTAATACTGGTGTCTACCTATTTGATATTGAATCACTTCGCTCTAGCGTCACAAAGTTAAAGAGCAATAATTCACAGGGTGAACTCTATTTAACCGATGTAATTGCCGATATAAAAGCTACTGGTGGCAAGGCTGCTGCAATTCTCTCAAATGATTACAGCGAAACCCTTGGTATCAATGATCGTTCGCAACTTGCTGAATGTGCCGCGATTATGCGCGATCGTATTAACTATGAACATTTATTAAATGGCGTAGAGATAATTGATCCAACAACGACCTGGATTGATTCAAATGTGAAAATCGAAGCCGATGCCACTATTTTTCCAGAGAGCTGGCTAGCAGGAACAACAACAATCGGTGCAAATTCGATTATCGGACCACGAACAACTTTGATGAATGTAACCGTGTCGGCTGGTGCCTCAATTATTGAATCTAATTGCGTTGATTGCGAAGTAGGTTCGGGCGCAAAAGTTGGACCATATTCATATCTGCGCGCAGGAACAAAGCTAGGTGCAGGTGCTAAAGCTGGCGCTTACGTAGAAATCAAGAATTCAACAATTGGTGAAGGAACAAAAGTCCCACACCTTTCATATGTCGGAGATGCTGAAATTGGCTCTGGTTCAAATATCGGCGCCGCAACAGTCTTCGTAAATTATGACGGTGTTGAAAAACATAAGACCAAAATTGGAAATGAAGTCCGAATCGGAAGCGACACCATGTTGGTTGCCCCAGTTTCAATCGGGGATGGCGCTTACACTGCGGCTGGGTCGGTAATTACCGACAATGTTCCAGCTGGAGCAATGGGTGTTGCAAGATCTAAGCAACGTAATATTCTTGGCTGGGTACTTCGCAAGAGATCCGGAACCAAGTCAGCACAGGCAGCAAAAGCTGCAGGTGCGAATGAATCCTCGGAATAAGGGAGCTAAGACATGAGCGAACTTCGCCTCACCTCGGAGAAACGACTAAGAATTTTTACTGGTCGCGGATATCCAGAGTTGGCTGAAGGTGTCGCCGCAGAGCTTGGTATTCCAATCACACCAACATCGGCATATGACTTTGCCAATGGTGAAATTTTTGTTCGCTTCGAAGAGAGTGTTCGCGGAAGTGATGCCTTCGTAATTCAATCGCATAGCGCTCCGGTAAATAAACAAATCATGGAGCAATTAATTATGGTTGATGCCCTTAAGCGCGCATCAGCAAAGCGAATCACAGTTGTTGCACCATTTTATGGTTATGCCCGCCAAGATAAGAAGCACCGTGGTCGTGAACCAATCTCTGCAAGACTTATGGCAGATTTATTTAAGACTGCTGGCGCAGATCGCTTAATGGTTGTTGATCTTCATACCTCACAAATTCAAGGCTTCTTCGATGGACCAGTAGATCATCTCTTTGCACTCCCACTACTTACAAATTATGTCGGAAGCAAAGTTGATCGAAGCAAATTAACAATTGTTTCACCAGACTCTGGGCGGGTACGTGTTGCCGAACGTTGGTCAGATCTTCTTGGTGGATGTCCAATTGCCTTTATTCATAAGATGCGCGATCCCCGTATTCCAAATGAATCTGTAACTGGAAAAGTTGTTGGTGATGTTAAGGGGCAAACTTGCGTAGTAATCGATGACATGATCGATACCGCGGGAACAATTACAAAAGCTGTAGATGCACTTTATGCAGATGGTGCAAAAGATGTAATTATCGCAGCCACCCACGCAGTATTTTCTGGCCCAGCCGTCGAGCGCCTTAAGGCTTCAAAGGTCAGTGAAGTTGTTGTAACTGACACTCTGCCTATTCCTGAAGATTCTCGCTTCGATAATCTAACCGTGCTTCCAATCGCACCACTCCTTGCCCGTGCAATCCGCGAGGTATTCGAAGATGGTTCTGTAACCAGCCTTTTCGATGGGCTCAGCTAAGTAATTTTGTCTTTTTGGCAGAGGTTGGATAACCTAGCCACTCGTTCCGGCGAGGGATTTAAAAATCCGTAATCGACGGCTTGGCTCTCCTCGGACGTTGCTATATTGACGATTTAGATAGAGAGAGAAGCAAATGGCCGAAATTACAATTAACGCAACCAAGCGCACTGAATTTGGTAAAGGCGCATCACGTCGCGACCGTCGTGCTGGAAATGTTCCAGCTGTTATCTATGGCCACGGTGAAACCCCACAACACGTTGCACTTCCACTTCGCGAACTTGGCGCAGCACTTAAGAGCGCAAACGTTCTACTTGACGTTGTTTTCGATGGCAAGACCGAACTAACACTTCCAAAGTCAGTAACTCGCAATCCACTTACCGGTGTTCTTGCACATATCGACTTGGTAATTGTTCGCCGCGGTGAGCGCGTTAGAGTTGAAGTTCCAGTTCACACAATTGGTAAGCACGATGTTGATGGAATTCTTGAACACATGCACAACACCGTTGAAGTTGAAGCTGAAGCGACATCTATTCCACAATTCCTAGAATTGAATATGGATGGATTGATGGCTGGCAATTCACTTTATGCATCAAATGTAATTCTTCCTGCTGGCGTAACACTTATTTCAGATCCACAAATGCCAGTTATTCACCTTTCAGAGCGTTCAACTGCAGCCGAAGAAGTTCCAGTTGTTGCTGAAGGTGCTGCTCCTGCTGAAGGTGCTGCTGCTCCTGCCGCTGACGCTGCAAAAGAGTAAATAAAGAATTAAAAAATGGCAGATGATCGCTGGTTAGTTCTCGGACTCGGCAACTCAGGCGATCAATATGCAACGACACGTCACAACATAGGCCAGATGGTTATCGACTATCTGGCCTCTGACGTTAAATTTTCAAACCACAAATCCAAAACCCAAATCGCAGATATTCGCGTTGCAGGTCATCCGGTAGTTCTCGCCAAAACACTTGGCTATATGAATGAAAGTGGTGGGCCAGCGAAAGCTCTTGCAGATTTCTATAAAGTTTCTCCTGGAAATTTAATTGTTATTCATGATGAATTAGATATTGATTTCAATACAATTCGGATCAAGCAAGGTGGCGGAGACAATGGCCACAATGGGTTGAAATCGCTAACCACACATTTTGCAACAGCAGATTACTTCCGCCTACGCATGGGAATCGGTCGACCACCAGCTCCAATTGATCCTTCAGATTTTGTCTTAAAACCATTTAGCCAACCAGAAAAACGGGAGCTGCCTGATTTTATTGCTAGAGGCGCACTTGCTATCGAACGGCTAATTGAAAAGGGCTTGGATTATGCCCAACAAGAATTCAATAAGTAAATCAACCGGTATTTCGCAAGCCTGCAGCAACGCCATTAATAGTTAGTAGCAGTGCTCGTCTAATCAGCGGATCAATACTCTTCTCGCTTCTAACTTTTTGTAGCAGATTTACTTGCAATAAATGGAGCGGAGCAAGATAAGCATCACGCACTTGCAGCGTGCGGGCCAGAATCATTTGATCTCCTAGTAGTTCACTCTTCTTAGTGAGCAGAAGAATTTCAGCCTTCGTTAATTCGAATTCGGCTTCTATTGTGTCTAAGAAATGATGAAGTGAAGGATCAACCAGAGTCTTTACATATTTACGAGCCATAATTAAATCTGTTTTAGCAAGGGTCATTTCGACATTGCTTATAAAAGTACGGAAGAAGTGCCAGTCACTTAACATTTCAGCAAGCACATCGGATTTACCGCTTTCACGTGCTGCTTTCAGGCCAGATCCAACACCAAACCAACCAGGAACAATTTGGCGAGATTGGGTCCAACCAAATACCCATGGAATCGCACGAAGTGAAGATAAGCCACTTGATGCATCGGGTCTGCGTGATGGCCTTGAACCCAAGAACATTTCACCTAACTGTTCAACTGGGGTAGAGGCATAGAAATATGCTGGAAGATCGGGATGATCAATTAACTGGCGATAAGTCTTAAATGCACTTTCGCTTACCGAATCCATGCACGAACCCCAGCTTGAAAGTGCTTCTGGTGATTGGCGAGGTGCACGATTCAAAACAGTTGCTTCAAGCGCGGCGGCAAGTGCTAGTTCAACATTCTCGCGAGCAAGTGAAGGCAGCGAATATTTATCACTAATAACTTCACCTTGTTCGGTCATCTTTATCTGGCCATCAATAGATCCCCAAGGCAATGCGATTAGCGCATCATAGGTTGGGCCACCACCGCGACCGACAGAACCACCACGACCATGGAACAAACGCAGTGTCACACCATGCTTCATTGCAATATCGCGAAGTTTGCGTTGCGCTTTATGAATTTCCCATTGTGAAGTTGCAATACCTGCATCTTTATTTGAATCAGAATAACCAAGCATTACTTCTTGCACATTGCCCCGAATAGTTACAAGTTCGCGGTAGCTCTTATCGCTTAATAAATTATCTAAAATTGTATCCGCCGCCTGTAGTTCTGCAACAGTTTCTAAGAGCGGGGCAAATCCAACCTTGCCATAAAGCCCGGTTATTCTAGAAAGTTCGACCGCTGCCAAGACATCTAAATGCGATTTGGTCATAGAAATTATGTAAGTTTCAATGACTTCTGGGCCAAAGCGTTCGATTAATTCGCGGATCGCAATAAAGGTATCAAAGGTATTTCTAGCAGCGGTATCTAGGTTCTGCAGATTTTCTAGCCCAACACTTTGAATCTGAGCCAGTGCGTGATGGTGCGCATCTGAATGTTCGCGGATATCCATGGTTGCGTGCGTAATTCCAAAGCTTGCAACAGTTCGAATGATTCGTTCCAGCAACCCGGTAGCGATTAATTCACCACGATGAGCAAATAGAGAGTCGCGCATTAAATTCAAGTCAGCCAGAAGTTGTGCGGTGCTCTCATAATCTCGACCCGAAACATGTGGACCACCAACTGCATGTCGGCGTTGGGTCAGTATTAAACGATGGCGGATTGCAGTCGCTTTCAGACGGTAAGGCTCTTCAACATTTAATCTACGGAAGCGATCTTCTATTTCCGGCAAGAGTTCTAAATCTTTAGCTACAGATGCATCTAATTCTTCAGTTGTACCCGAAATTCGAGTTGAAACAGATAGTGCTTGACGAAGTTGATCAAGAGCGGCCGACATTGCACGAATGAAGTGTCCAGTTTGCAGAGTTATCGCAGCAGTCGTGACGCTTGCAGTGATATTTGGATTTCCATCTCGGTCACCGCCAATCCAAGTTCCGAAGCTAAGTGGTCGAGATGTTGGCGAGACAGTGACACCAAGGCGCTTAAGTTCTGTTGCAAAGTCATCTAAAACTTCTGGGATTGTTAATTTGAAGAGATCATCTAAATAGAAAAGGGCATTTGTTGCTTCATCAAGTGGTTCTGGTTGGCCCAATCGAAGTTCATCTGTCTCCCAGAGTAAATCGATAGTCTCTGAAAGTCTGCGGTCGCGTCGCGGTGTTGCTGGTTGATCTAATAAATCCGCAATCGTATTCATTTTGCTAAGTACCGATCGACGCGCAGCTTCTGTTGGGTGCGCGGTAAAAACCGGACGAACTGAAAAGTTATCGATCCAACCTTGAATATCTTTAGTCGTAAACTCTTTACTAGTTTCCTGTACTTCAATTATTCGATCGACTGCGCGAGTCAACCAAGAACCACCACCATTTCGCTCACCTGCCAGAACTCTTGCGCGGTGAACTTGTTCTGCAACATTTGCTAAGTTGAAATAGTTGCTAAAGGCGCGCACTAATTGCACACTTTGATCAACTGAGATATTTTCTAGAATTTCTTCACCGCCACCTTCGCGGACTGCTTTTCTTACTTTCTCTACTAATTCCAGAAGTTCGGCGCCCTCTTGGCGGACCAATGAATCACCAAGTAATTCACCAAGGCGTCGGACATCACTTCGTAGTCCAGCATCATCAGCCTGGAATTGTGTTGTCTGCTCGCTCACTGGCTAATCATTACAGGTCTTGGGGTGTGGTCGAATCCAATTTCACTTATCAATATAATTTCCCATAGAACACCCCCATCCAAATTGGATGTGGGGCTTTTGGCGTTGTCACGCAGATATTGGGGGCAGATAAATGGCACTTCTGCCAGCCTTCCTCGATATTCCTGTTGATTCACCAATTGATGGTGGCGAATTAATCTGCATAAATTCAATGCGATCACTTGTGATTTCAAGGCTAAGTCAGAAATCTCCATTACTTGTGATCGCACCTTCAACTCGTATCGCGGATGAACTTGCCGATGAAATCCGTTCTTATTTGGGAGATGTCGTCATTAATTTTCCGGCCTGGGAAACATTGCCCCATGAACGGCTAAGTCCTAAGAGTGACACCGTAACAACGCGCATAAAAGCACTGCACCAAATTAATTCATCGAAGCCGCCGAAAGTAATCATTACTTCTATCCGAGGTGCACTGCAACCAATTGTTGGTGACATCTTGCAAGAAGAACTAATTCAAATTGCAAATGGTAGAGAGATTTCTATGTCAGTGCTAACTAAGCGACTTTCCTATTTTGGTTTCACCAGAACAGACTTAGTAGAAAAACGTGGAGACTTCGCTGTTCGTGGCGGCATTCTCGATCTCTTCCCGTCTGATCGCGAACACCCAATTCGAATAGATTTCTTTGGCGATGAAATAGAAGATATTCAATATTTTCTCGTTGCCGATCAACGTACTTATGCACCAATCACTAATGAAGTAATTATTTATCCGGGGCGCGAATTATTAATTTCAGAAGCTGTGCAAGAAAAGGCTAAGTATCTCGTAGCTGAATTTCCACAGCTTGCCGAAATGGCAAGCAAGATTAGTGAAGGAATCTGCGTTGAAGGAATGGAATCGATCGCTGCGCTTTTGAAACCAGAATTCAAAAACCTCTTAGATTTTCTACCACCCAATTTTCAGGTTGCAGTTATTGATCAGCCACGGCTTAAATCTCGAGCCGCAGATTTAGTTTCAACAAATGAAGAATTTCTTGAAGCCTCATGGTCTAACGCCGCATTTGGAAGCGCAGCACCTATTGATTTAACAGGTGTTATATCTAAAGGTGGATATTCAAACTTTGATTCATTGCGCACTTTGGCGCAGAAGTTAGATTTAACTTGGTGGGCGTTAAATCCATATGCGGAGAACCCAGAAAACCTTGAAAACCTTGAAAACCTTGCAGGGGTTGATGAATTGGCCGATTTTCAGGCTATTCCAATCTATAACGGCAAGATTGAGAGCGCGATTGCCGATATCTCAACCTGGCTTGCAAGCGGTTTTAAAATAGTTTTCAGTGCAAGTGGCCCAGGTATTTTAGAGAGATATCAAGTTCTCTTTCGCGAAGCCCAATTAGATGCCGTTGAATTAACTACAAGTTCTATCGAACATGGATATATCAGCCACGTAGCAAAACTCGCCTTGATAACCGAGAAAGATATTTCTGGCCAGCGTACGTCAAGTAAAGATCAGGCGCGCATGCCTTCGCGTCGAAAGAAAGCCATCGATCCACTTGAATTAAAACCTGGCGATTATGTTGTGCACGAACAACATGGTGTCGGAAAATATATTGAATTAGTAAATCGAACCGTCGCAAATATTTCCCGTGAATATTTGGTAATTGAATACGCCGCATCAAAGCGCGGGCAACCGGCAGATCGATTATTTGTGCCAACCGATACTCTCGAACAAATTACAAGGTATGTGGGTGGCGAGGCGCCATCAGTTAATCGAATCGGTGGCTCTGATTGGCAGAACACAAAGCGTCGGGCCAGAAAGGCCGTTAAGCAGATCGCTGCTGAATTAATTCAACTTTATGCCGCACGAATGAGTGCGCCCGGTTATGCATTTTCGCAGGACACTGCTTGGCAACGTGAACTTGAAGCGGCATTTGCTTATGTTGAAACTACAGATCAATTGGCAACAATTGAAGAAGTTAAAGCCGATATGGAGAAATCGCATCCAATGGATCGCGTGGTTTGTGGTGATGTTGGGTATGGCAAAACTGAGATCGCAGTGCGCGCTGCATTTAAAGCGGTGCAAGATGGAAAACAAGTTGCAGTTTTAGTTCCAACGACGTTATTGGTTCAACAGCACTTAACTACATTTCATAATCGCTATACCGGTTTCCCAGTAAAGGTTGCTGGACTTTCTAGATTTAATACGCCAAAAGAGGGGCGCGAAATTCTTGAAGGAATTAAATCTGGCTCTATTGATGTCGTAATCGGAACTCACCGCCTGCTTTCAAAGGATGTGCAATTTCGAGATTTAGGACTTGTGATTGTCGATGAAGAACAACGCTTTGGTGTCGAGCATAAGGAAGAGTTAAAGAAGACCCGTACAAATGTCGATGTGCTTTCGATGTCGGCTACTCCGATTCCGCGAACCTTAGAAATGGCAATTACTGGCATCCGTGAAATGTCGAATATAACTACCCCGCCCGAAGAGCGACACCCAGTGCTGACTTATGTCGGTCCTTATGATGACAAGCAAGTTACGGCTGCCATCCACCGTGAACTTTTGCGCGATGGTCAGATTTTCTATATTCATAATCGCGTTGAAAGCATTGATGGCGTTGTTGAACACTTAAAGAAATTGGTGCCCGAAGCAAAGATTCGAGTTGCCCATGGCCAAATGGGAGAGCGCGAACTTGAAGATGCAATCCTTGGTTTTTGGGAGCGAGATTTTGATATTTTGGTCTGTACCACAATTATTGAAAGTGGAATTGATATTCCAAATGCAAATACTTTAATTGTTGATCGCGCCGATACTTTTGGGCTTTCACAGTTGCATCAATTACGTGGTCGAGTTGGTCGTTCTCGCGAACGCGCATATGCCTACTTCCTTTATTCTGCGGATAAACCACTTACCGAAGTTGCACATGATCGCCTTACAACTATTGCTACTAATACTGATCTTGGTTCTGGCATGCAGGTCGCACTCAAAGATTTAGAGATTCGCGGCGCTGGCAATTTATTAGGTGGCGAACAATCAGGACATATTGCTGAAGTTGGTTTTGATCTTTACATGCGCATGGTTGGTGAAGCTGTTGAAGAATATAAAACAGGTTTCGTGCCTGCGAGTGAAGATGAAAGTAAATTTAAGGAGTGCAAAGTTGAACTTCCAGTTACAGCCCATATTCCAGTTGAGTATTTAACTTCCGAAAGGTTGCGTCTCGATATTTATCGCAGAATGGCTGATGCCCAAAATCCGGCGGAGCTTGATGCAATCAGAGCCGAACTTGTAGATCGCTTCGGTCAACTTCCTGAGGAAGCAGAGAACTTAATGTCTGTTGCCCATATGCGAACAATGGCGAAGAGTTTTGGCTTAACAGAAGTTGTGTTGCAAGGAAAATTCTTAAGACTTGCGCCACTGAATTTGCCAGATTCAGCCATCATGAGATTGAACCGAATTTATCCTGGATCAATCGTGAAAGCGGCCACATCTACCGTATTAGTGGCCCGTCAGAGCTCCCCAAATTGGATTGCTGGCGGGGAGATAGGGGATACTTCAGCTCTGCCGTGGACGATCGAAGTTCTTACCTCAATCGTTGCACCGGTTAAGAAAATTAATTAAAGAGACCTGAACGGGGATTTCGTGAATAACACAAAGAAGATTGTTGCAGTAATCAGCGCTGGACTTCTGTTGGTTTTGACTGGATGTTCTAGCTCGAATTCAGCGGCAACAATTGGCAAGACCGTGATTCCAAATGCAACTGTTCAAGGTTCGATAAATGACATTTTGAAAGAGCGCACCAAGGTGGACACCAAGGGAATGAATCTTGTAACTGGTGTTGAACTAAATACCAATGCGATTCGCTTTCATGTCGTATCAGTTTTATTCGATGATATTGCCGCAAAGATTAAGATGAAGGTTACGGATGCTGAAATTGCTGCCCGCCGCAAGGGCATCATTGAACAAGTTGGTTCCGAAAAAGAATTAGCACCAGCCTTGGTAAATGCGCAAATTGCAAAGAAAGATTTCCCTCGTTACCTTCGCACTGTCTTGCTAGCTGAAAAATTCGGTAACGCTCTTAAAGCCCAAGGTGACACCAGCACTGATGGCAGTGGAATTCAGAAATTACTTGTGGCAATCGGCAAAGAAGAGAAAGTAAAGTTAAATCCGCGCTACGGTGTTTGGGATTACGACAATGCCAACATCGTTCCAGCTGCAGATAACGCTGCCGTTAAGAAGTAATAAAATATGACGGATCCAACCTCACAGTTAGAAGCGCTACGTGGGGTAATGGATCAACTGCGTTCACCAGGTGGCTGTCCTTGGGATGCTGAGCAAACTCATGAAACACTTTTAAAATATCTACTTGAAGAATCCTACGAATTTATTGAGGCTGTAGAAGAAGACGATCGAAGTGCAATGCGCGAAGAATTAGGCGATGTTTTACTTCAAGTTTTCTTTCACGCAAGAATGGCAGAAGAGCATCCAACTGATCCATTTAACGTAGAAGATGTTGCAAAAACTGTCGCTGAAAAGTTAGTGCGCCGTCACCCACATGTATTTGCTGATACAAAAGTTTCCGGAAGCGCCGAAGTTTTAGAGAATTGGGAAGCGCAGAAAGCTGCAGAAAAAGGGCGCGTATCAGCCACTGAGGGAGTCCCACTTGGTCAGCCAGCGCTTGCACTTGCAACAAAATTAATTTATCGGGCCCAAAAATATGGTCATCAAATCGCAATCGAACATCCACTCAAATTGGCTCCAGGCACAACAGAAAAAGAATTAGGTGCAGTTCTACTTGGGGTATTAGACCAAGCCCTTGCCCTTGATATCGATCCAGAAGCGGCCCTGCGCTTGGCAATCAAGGGCTACATCGAGCAAATCAAGAAGTATGAGTCCAAATAGCCCGTTAGAATTAGCAGCATAAACATTAAAAATAAAGGAGCACCATGGCGCTAATCGAGGCAGTCCACGCCCGCGAAATTCTTGATTCTCGCGGAAACCCAACGGTAGAAGTTGAAGTAGTTCTCGAAGATGGTTCAAGTGCTCGCGCTGCTGTTCCAAGTGGTGCATCAACTGGTGCATTCGAAGCTGCAGAACTTCGCGATGGTGGAAAGCGTTACCTCGGCAAAGGTGTTGAAAAGGCCGTTGAATTTGTAAATGATGAAATCGCGCCAGCAGTTTCTGGTTATGACGCACAAGATCAACGTTTAGTTGATCAAGAAATGATTGAACTCGATGGCACAAAAAATAAGAGCCGACTTGGTGCAAATGCGATCCTTGGAGTTTCACTTTCAGTTGCACGCGCAGCTGCAGAATCTTCTGATCTCTCATTCTTCCGCTACATCGGTGGGCCAACAGCTCACACACTTCCAGTTCCAATGATGAACATTCTCAATGGTGGTGCGCATGCAGATACGAACGTGGATATCCAAGAATTTATGGTTGCCCCAATTGGCGCCGAAAC
>Ga0194059_1000103_pt1 | contig 41388 bp, 34 predicted proteins | sample SepL6211m_MetaG_FD_163426 | JGI IMG/M metagenome (GOLD analysis project Ga0194059, IMG submission 163426) | Anoxic zone freshwater microbial communities from boreal shield lake in IISD Experimental Lakes Area, Ontario, Canada - Sep2016-L626-11m | ecosystem: Environmental > Aquatic > Freshwater >...
CCTTGATACGGACGATCTCCAATACTGTGGCCTCGGTCTCTGCTGAATCGAATCCCGTGAAGGCCGTGGGCGTCGTAGTCTCAAGCGAAGAGACGCTGATGATCTCCTTTTTCTGCGCTGCGCGTGCTCTCTCCCGCTGCTGCTGCATGAGAATCTGGAAGCCATCATGATCGACGGAGAGCCCGCGTTCGCGAGCTAGGAGTTCGGTGAGGTCGAGTGGAAATCCCTGCTCGTCATAGAGACGGAACGCCACCTCGCCGGAGATCTCCTTTCCCTTCGTTGCCTCGGTCTCGAAAAGGGTCAGGCCCTTGTCGAGAGTCTTGTGAAAGGCCTCTTCCTCCCTCTTCAGCGTCTCGGTGATCAGGGATTCCTTGGCGTGCAACTCCGGGAATGCATCGCCCATGAGTGAAATGAGGACTGGCGTTAGTTTGTGGAGGAATGGGGCGTTGAAGCCAAGTGTGCGACCGTAGCGGACGGCGCGGCGAAGGATGCGGCGAAGGACGTAGTGGCGTTCGGCATTGCCGGGCTGGATGTTGTCGGCGATCGCGAACCCGAGTGTACGCAGGTGATCGGCAATGACACGGAAGGCAATGTCATCCTTCTCCTGATCCGTGACGGGAATCATGGCTCCGTCGCCCGATGGCTGCGGAAGGGTCGATCCGTACTTCCGGCCGCAGAGGGTGCCGATCGCCTCGAAAAGTGGGCGGAAGAGGTCGGTCTCGTAGTTGGAGATCACAACATTACTGAACTCCGTGAACCCTTTCGTGCATTGGATCACCGAGCAGACGCGCTCGAAGCCCATTCCGGTATCGACATGGCATGCGGGGAGGGGAACGAAAGAACCATCCGGATTCGCATTGAATTGGATGAAGACTAGGTTCCAGATCTCGATGCATTCGGCACTTCCCTTGTTGACGAGTGCTCCATTGGTATCGCCGGCCGGAGTCAGGTCGATATGCAGCTCCGAACATGGGCCGCAGGGTCCAGTCTCACCCATCATCCAGAAATTATCCTTCCGGTTGCCGGGAACGACATGGATCGCGGGATCGAGTCCCTTGGAGAGGAAAAAATCTGACCAGAGTGAGTGGGCCTCGGCATCGAAGGATGCCGGATCGCCTTCCGCGGGACTATAGACCGTTGCGTAGAGGCGCTCGGCGGGGAACTTCCAGCGCTCGACCAGCAACTCCCATGCCCAGGTGATCGCCTCCTTCTTGAAATAATCACCGAAGGACCAGTTTCCCAGCATCTCGAAAAAGGTGTGGTGGTAGGTATCGAGTCCCACATCCTCGAGATCGTTGTGCTTGCCTCCTGCGCGTATGCACTTCTGCGTATCAGCAGCCCGTGGAGGAGTGTAGTTGCACGGGGTCGTACCGAGAAAGATCGGCACGAACTGGTTCATCCCGGCATTCGTGAAGAGAAGGTTGGGGGAGTCGGGCAGCAGACTCGAGGAAGGGACGATGGTGTGCTGCTTGCTGCGGAAGAAATCGAGGAACGAACGGCGGATCTCGGTGGAGGTCATGGGAAGAAAAGGATGAAGGAAGAATTATGAATGATGAAGGAAGCCGATGAATCGGACGGGTAGGTAATCAGAAACAGAGTGATCGTTTCAACGCTGCAACTTTTAACCTTTCAACGCTTGAAGGCTTCACTTACTGCGCTCGGTCCCTTCGTCAACTCCAGGGCGCTCTCCGGAATGATCATGAGATCCGGGGAGGGGCCCTCGCGGAATGCGACGAAACCACTCTGAGACTTTCCAAAGGCATATTCCGCCAGGATCAGATCACCGGCGGCCTCTTCGGCTGTGTTTTCGGAAAGATGGGCGATGAACCGGATGCGAATCGGATGAGTAAACCCAGTGCTTTCCAACTTCTCGGGCGTTGCCGGTTCGAAGCTGTTAGCCGTCACGGATTGCAGTTTCTCAATCCACGAACTGATTTCTGCCGCCCTGACCGTTTCCGCACTGGTGCCTTTAACTTCCCAATCAGCGCTTCCTTTTTTTCGAGAAATCACTATCGGAAGTGCTGCGTTCCCAAGTTGTTCGACGGGGAGGATCTCGATCCTGTCCACGGCGTCAAGTCGCAGCGGTTTTGGTTGTCTTGACCGGAGAGCCGAGGGAGTGACCTCAATGATAGGGGCTAATCCCGAAACTATGAAGATCCCCGGTCGGTCGCTGCAACTCATGTAATGGTTCTCCGGAGATCCCGCCACGGCTGATCCGACAGTGATTGTAACCGGCGATTTGCTTCCTGATTCATGTGCCGAGATCACGGCCACCGGCACATCCATCCCACAGGCAGCTGGATCCGTTCCTGCCGGCATCCAATGATCGATCTTGGTCGATGCCAGGCCTGTCGTCCATGAAGTCACAGCCGCGTTGTTACACCATGCGCTCATCGGGCTCGAGAGGTTCCAACCGGAATCTCCTTTCTTCAAGCATAGTTGCTGAAGAGTTGTTCCCTTGGTGAGGCTGATTTCCTCCAAGCGATCGGGATCCAGTGAGGTGAGGCGGCAATCACGGAAGTTCTCCATGGGTAAGAAGGCCGTCTCCACTACTTCCGAAGGAATCAGATAAACCGTTTTGTCTCCGTCCAGCCTGGCATAGATCTTCCCTTTGGCAGCCCCCTCGATGCCGAATGCAAGTGTCCTGCTTTTTCCATCCAGTTTATCGAAAAATGTCAGTGAGCGTTTGGGTGTCTTGAGATCCAGCGACTCAAAACTCACTGTGCCTTTCAGATCAGAGGGTTTGAGGATATCGAGAGCGGTGATTTCCGCTGCCTGAGCGAGAATTGAATGGATCAATCTTTCATCCGCCCGGTCAGAAACGGAATTAGTTAGAGATCCTAATGTAACCATCCAGATTCCGTTTTGCTTGTTCAGCACGATTTCTTCCACCCCCTCGCGGATAATGATCTTCGTTACCTCTGATGGGCGGAGGCCAAGCAGCGATTCCATGGCGGAACGGGTCTGAGAGCGCCCTGAGAAAAACAGGATGATCAGGGCTGAGGCCGCCAGAATCAGCAGGGCCAGCGTTCCTTTCCAGCTCACGAACGCCTCCTCCAGAGAACGATGATTCCGAGAAGTGCCGCAGCCATGGGAATGGCCAGCATGGTCCAGAGGGCCAGGAAGCGGAGCTGTTGGTCATCGAGATTCAGCGTGAAAAACTCCTTGGTCTTGGGGGTGGTGCCGGTGAGTCGGGTGCGGTCGATGAGGGTATTCATCGCACTGGAAAAGAAATCGAGGCCGGTTTCCGCAAGGTACTTGTCCTTGAGGAACTCGCAGTTGCCCACGACGACCATGCGCGACGCACCTAGGGCTAATCGGTCGTCATGCACGCCGCCGAGATCGGTCATGGCCGCAATGATCACTGGGAAGAAGTTGTCTCGGGCCGGGTCGAAGGTGATCCCCTTGTTATCAGCATTCGCGTAATTGGAGCAGCCACGGAATCCATGGATGCCACGGATGAGGGGTCTCGTGGTTCCTTGCGGCGTCCCCTGGTTGGCGTCCTGGATAGTTTTTGTGACCGGGGTGTTGAATACTGCATTCGTGTAAGATGACCCCATCATATTGGTGGAGGGCGTCGTAGCGGAGGGCGGGATTGGGATCGGGTTTGCGAGCAACTTGTCACGCTGGTCGTTGATCGCCAAGGAACGCGTGTTTCCCGACATGAGAATATTCAGTCCCACCAGACGCGAGGTGATCTCGGAGCCGGCAAAGAACTCCCCGGTCACATCCCGCAGAATGCCCATCGCTCCGCCGAGATTGACCAGGCGCAGGACGCGGTCGTTGCGCGGGATGATGTTGCCCGATTCGGCAAGGAATGCATCCAATGCAGGCGTTTCACCCGTGGGATCCAGTAGAATCATGAGGTGTCCTCCCGCTTTCCAATACGATTTCAGGGCTGCGATCTCGTCCGGCAAGGGGTCGAAATGGGCCCCGTCGATAACGACCAGCGCGGCATCCTTGGGCACGGAGTCTGCATCAGCAAGATTCAGCGGGGCAACCGTGATATTCTGCCGTTTCAGGTTCTGGCCTACTAACTGGAGTGGGGGAATGCCTGGGAGTCCCTCGCCGTGACCCTGGAGGAAATAGGCTTTTTTGTTCGATGCGGGTTCAATCAGGGCGATCAGCGCAGAGGTGAGGATCTGCTCTCCTCGGAAGGCTACCAACCGGGGGCGGTCTCCGTACTGGGTGGGAGCCGTATCGTATTCCCCCATCTCCGGTGCGGGAATGATGGTAGAGCGCCCGTTGTATTCCACGATGATGACATTCTCTCCACCCGAGAACTTGTAGCGGGCCTGCAGTTCGTGTGCGCGCGCGGGCTCCCTCAGGGGATCGATGCGCTCGACAGTGAGGTCGCGGTAGTGGTGGGCGTAGAACTGGAACTCGCGCAGGAGCGCCGAGATGTCGCCGTAGAGTTCGGCGCCGGGAGAGAGGGAGCTGGGAGAGAAATAGACGATGACCCGCACCGGGGATTTCAGGAACCACATCATCTCCTTGGACTGACTCGAGAGCTCGTACTTGTGGGATCGACTAAAATCGTAGCGGCGGTAATGGTTAAGCGACCATCCGACGATGCTGCCTACCATGATCAGTGCTGCCGCGATCTGCATCATGACGCGGAGGCGGACGCTGCGCAGATGGGAGGGCTTTCTGTCTTGGGCTGCCATGATGGAAGGTATCCGAGGGTCAGGAGCGCCAGCGACGGGCTTGGAAGCTCTGGAGGTTCAGGAAGAGACAGAGTCCTGTCATCGCAAGGTACCAGACCACCGGCCTTGTGTCGAAGATCCCGCGGGAGAACTGGGTCATCTGGTCGATCGGGGAGAAGGTAATCGTGATCCCCTGCATCATCGTATCGACATTGCCTGCCAGGAATGAAAGGAGCCCTGTCAGAAAAAAGAACGCTATCACGGCGAAGGTCATCACCGCTGCGGTGATCTGGTGGCGCGTGAGCGAGGAACAGAAGCAGCCGAGTGAGAGATAGAACATTCCCATGAGGAGAAGCAACAGATAGGAACCGACAAAGGCGCCAATGGCACCGGCCGACGAGAGATGGGTCTGCCACCAGAAGATCAGAAAGTAGAGACCCGTCGGCATCCAGAGGAATGCGTAGAGAAAGAGGACTCCGAAGAACTTTGCGAGAACTACCTGGGTGTCACGTACCGGTGCCGTCATGAGAGGTTCGATGGTGCCGCTGCGGTATTCCTCCGAATAGAGGCGCATCGTGAGTAGCGGAAAAAGCAGTAGGAAGGAGAACCAAAAAAAGACCGTATTGAAGAACGATTCCACCACAGTCACTTCCGTAGGGCCGTGATTCAGGACGGAGACGCCGGCATAGAAATTGAAACCCGTGACCAATAGCAGGAAGAAGAGGATCACCCAGGCCATGGGTGTCTGGAAGGCCGAGGCGACCTCCCGTTTCCAAAGGATCCAAAAAACTCTCATGGCTTGGCCGGCTCCTTGGTTGCTGTCGTGGCTGGGATTCGGGCGATGAAGGACGTGAAGATCTCCTCGAGTGATGTTTCGTGGGCGGAGAGTTCCCTGAGCTTCCAACCCCTACGTACTGCTTCCTCGAAGAGTGCGGGGCGGGGGTCCCCTGATGATGAAGATGAGACCGGGATCATCTCGTAGCGGGTCCAACCAGAGGCGGAGGATGAGGCCTGGATGCCTTCGATAATGGACGCCGAGGCGATCGTTTTCAGAGATTGCAGAGTTGTGAGCACGGCTTCCGCTATCTTTCGGTCAGCGGTCTGGATTTCCATCCTTATGGAGCCAGAGCAAGGAATGCCGGAGCGTTCCCGCAACTCCGCGGGCGTGCCGGTCGCAACGATCTGGCCCTTGTTAATGATCAGGACACGAGAACAAGTCATCTCCACCTCACTGAGGATATGACTGGAGAGCAGGATCGTATGTCGCTTCGCAAGTCCCTTAATGAGTTCCCTGACTTCACGGATCTGACCCGGGTCGAGGCCGATGGTCGGTTCGTCGAGGATCAGGATGTCGGGTTCATTCACGAGAGCATCAGCAAGTCCGACGCGCTGGCGGTATCCCTTGGAGAGAGTTCCGATGAGCTGATTGCGAACATGACTGATACTGCAGAGCTCCAGGGCATCCTCGACCTTTTCGGTGATGCGGCGGGAACGGACTCCTTTTAGGGCGCCCCTATAGCGAAGGTATTCTGCGACGCGCATTTCGGGATAGAGAGGGACGTTTTCGGGGAGGTAGCCGATCCTGGAGCGAGCCTTGAGCGACTGGCTAAGGATGTCGAATCCTGCAATCCTCACCTCACCGGCATCCGCTGGGAGGTATCCGCTGAGAATTTTCATCGTCGTGCTCTTGCCGGCGCCGTTCGGCCCCAGGAAGCCCACCACCTCGCCCCGGTCGACCGAAAAAGAGAGATCCCGAACGGCATAAGTCGTGCCGTAGCTTTTGGTGAGTCCTTGGACAAAGATCATACGGATGCCGGAAGATAAGAAGTCTAACTGCTGCGAGCTGGTGGTGCAAGATTGCTCGGGCCGCCGACATTGCCAGCTTGCTCCACTCAACTAATCTGTTAAAGAATAGGATTTCTGTGTCCTTGCTGGGATAATTCAGCTTGAGCCACGGGTGACACGACTTTTTATATCTTCATGAGCACATCCTTCACGGCCCGCTGGAACGAGGCGGCCATCGATGAAAATTACGAAAAATGGCAGCGGGACGCGGCCTCCGTATCTCCCGACTGGGCCTCCTTCTTCGAGGGGTTTGAACTCGGCTACGCTCGCTATCAGAAAACCCCTGCGAAGCCGGTCGGTGCATTAGCCGCCTCATCCTCCACTGCGACAACGACAGACGCCATTGCGAGTGAAACCTCACTTCAGAGCCGTGTCGAGGCGCTGATCTACACCTATCGGACGCTCGGTCACACCGTTGCGCGGCTGAATCCCCTCGGGGACGAGGTTCCTTACCAGCCTCTGCTGGAGCTAAAGGAATTCGGACTCACCGAGGCTGATCTGGATATTACGGTCTGCTCCCGTTCCTTCTGCGACGGAGCTCCGATGAAGCTGCGCGACATCATTGCTGAACTTCGCAGCATCTATTGCGACACACTCGGTGTGGAGTATATGCACATCCAGAATCCCCGCATCCGTCACTGGATCCGCGAGCGGGTAGAGGCTCGTGCAGAGAAGGCCGACATGGAGACCCCCCACTACAGGATTCTCCGAACTCTGCACAAGGCGGAGAGTTTCGAGCACTTCATCCATACCACTTATGTCGGGAGCAAGCGCTTCTCGCTCGAGGGTGGCGAGTCGATGATGGTGGCTCTATCAGAAATCCTATTCCGGTCCCCGGGGGCCGGTGTGAAGGAAATCGTCTTGGGTATGGCCCACCGGGGTCGCCTGAACGTCCTGACGAATTTCCTCAAGAAACCCTTCGAGATCCTTTTTAACGAATTCAGCGACAAGTACGATCCTGATCTCGGTGATGCCAGCGGTGACGTGAAGTACCACCTCGGTTATCAGACGACCCGCCGCAACGAGCAGGGCCAGGAGGTTGAGGTGTATCTCGCCGCCAACCCCAGTCATCTGGAGGCAGTGAATCCCGTCGTTCTTGGCAAAGCCCGCGCCCGTCAGCGTATTCTGGATGACACGATCGAGCGTCGGAAAGTCGTCCCGATCCTGATCCATGGCGACGCCGCCTTCCCGGGCCAAGGCATCGTGGCCGAGTGCTTCAACCTCTCCCAGTTGGACGGTTACAAGGTGGGGGGTGCCATCCATCTGATCGTAAACAATCAGATCGGCTTTACCACGCTTCCCAAGGACTCCCGCTCCTCACTCTACTGCACCGAGATTGCGAAGACCGTCGAGGCACCTGTTTTCCATGTCAACGGCGACGACCCGATCGCCGTTGCGGAGGCAGCTCGCATCGCGATCGCCTACCGTCAGGAGTTCGCCCGGGACATCGTCATAGATATCGTTTGCTACCGCCGGTACGGGCACAACGAAGGCGACGAGCCACTCTTCACCCAGCCCGATCTCTATAAGGTCATCCGTGCCCACAAACGTCCCAGCGAGGTTTTCCTGGAGCGCGCGAAGCAGCTTGGCACGCTTACTCAGGAAGATTTCGATGCCAGTTGGAAGAAGTCCCAAGGGCATCTGGAGACAGCCCTTGCCGAAATGAAAAAAGGGATCGTCACCGATGTGAAGGCGAACCAGAAGGCCTTTGTCGGCTCCACCGCTGTCTTCCAACCCGACTACTCGTTTACTCCTGTCAAAACCGCTATTAGCGAGAAGACGCTGAAGACCATCGTGGATGGTCTCACGACGGCGCCTCCCGACTTCCGTATCCTTCCGAAAGTCCGCAAGACTATTTTGGAGCGTCGTCGTGAGGTCTTTGAGAAAGGTGCTGGCTATGACTGGGGATATGGCGAGTCCCTGGCCTTCGGTTCGCTCATGCTTCAGGGAATCCCGATCCGCCTCTCCGGTCAGGACAGCCGCCGCGGCACCTTCAGTCATCGTCACTCCGTCTTCTATGACGAGGTGAATCGCGAGCGTTACATCCCGCTGCAGCATCTCGCTGCCGATCAGGCTCGTTTCTGCGTCTACAACAGCCCTCTTTCCGAGGCCGCCGTGCTCGGTTTCGACTACGGCTATTCTATGGATTATCCTAAGATGCTCTGCATGTGGGAGGCCCAGTTCGGCGATTTCGCCAACGGTGCACAGATCATCATTGACCAGTTCATCGCCTCGGCGGAGACCAAGTGGCTGCGGCCCAGCTCGCTGGTCATGCTTTTGCCTCATGGCTACGAGGGTCAGGGTCCCGAGCATTCCAGCGCACGCCTTGAGCGCTTCCTTCAACTCTGCGCCGAGCAGAACATGGAGGTCTGCAACCTCACCACGCCTGCTCAATACTTCCATGCACTGCGCCGCCAGATGCTCCGCGATTTCCGCAAGCCGCTGATCATCATGACGCCGAAGAGCCTCCTGCGTGCCGAAGTGGCCGTCTCCACGACAGAGGATTTCACTAAGGGCTCATTTCATGAGATCCTTGAGGGCCCTAAGCCAGCAGATCCAGCCAAGATCGAGCGTCTCATTCTCTGTTCTGGCAAGGTCTACTACGACCTGCTCGCGTACAGGGAAAAGAACGGCTGGAGCGACCGCAGCGCCCTTGTCCGCCTTGAGCAGATCTATCCGCTCAACGAGGAGCAGCTTCGCGGGGTCACCTCGCCCTATGCGAATGCCAAGGAAGTCGTCTGGTGCCAGGAAGAGCCTGCCAATATGGGCTCCTGGCATCATCTGCTCCCGATCCTGATGAAGTTCTTCGGACGCGCCATCAGCTATGCAGGCCGCGAGGCCAGCGCCAGCACTGCGGTTGGCACGACCGCCTCCCATAAGCACCAGCAGGCTGAACTTATTGCCCAGGCTTTTGGTGAAAATAAGTGAAAAAGTAAGCGAAAAATAAGCAAACAAATCTCCCAACTCCCAACCATTCCATCATGAGCGTTGCTGTCATCGTACCCGCCGTCGGCGAATCCATTACTTCCGGAGTTCTCTCTGCCTGGCATAAGAAAGACGGGGATTATGTCGCCGTGGGAGACCTTCTCTTCACACTCGATACCGACAAGGTCTCCTCGGAGGTCACAGCCCTGGAGGCCGGAGTCCTTAAAATCCAAATCGCCGAAGGCGCTGAGATCCCGATCGGCTCCACAGTTGCCGAGATCGACACCGCGGCAAAAGCCGCGGAGAAGATGGAAGATGAAAGTTCGAAGTTGGGGAAAGACAAGACTGAGCCCAAGAAGTCGGATTCCGTAGAAAAATCGGAACCAAAAAAGGAGGAGGTACCTGCTCCCAAGCCAAATGTTCCCGTTCCTTCAGCCCCATCTCCTATCTCCCAGCTCCCATCTTCCGCAGCTCCTGCACGCCCGGAAGGGCGAGTGTCCCGCCGCAAGCTCACCCCCCTCCGTCGGAAGATCGCCCTGCAGCTCGTCAATGCCCAGCAGACCGCTGCGATCCTGACCACCTTCAACGAGGTCGACATGAGCGCAGTCATGAATCTCCGCAAGGAGGTACAGGAGGGCTTTCAGGCCAAGTACGGTGTGAAGCTCGGCTTCATGTCCTTCTTCATTAAGGCCGTGGTGGAAGCCCTTCAGGCCATTCCCCAGATCAATGCCCAACTCGAGGGGGACGAACTCATCGAGAACCACTACTACGACATCGGCGTGGCTGTCGGCACGGAGAAGGGACTCATGGTTCCCGTCCTGCGCGACTGCGAGAAGCTCTCTCTGGCCGGCCTTGAGAAAGAACTCGTAGGCTTCGCCGTGAAGGCCCGCGAGGGAAAGATCGGCCTTTCCGACCTCCAAGGCGGCTGCTTCACCATCTCCAATGGAGGCGTCTACGGATCCCTTCTCAGCACCCCGATCCTGAATCCCCCCCAGAGCGGCATCCTCGGCATGCACAAGATCCAGGAGCGTCCCGTCGCCATCAATGGCAAGGTGGAGATCCGCCCGATGATGTATCTCGCCCTCTCCTATGACCATCGCGTCGTGGATGGGAAGGAGGCGGTGACTTTCCTGATCAAGATCAAGGAAGCCCTTGAGAATCCAGTACGACTCTTTTTGGATTAGTCCAAAAAGAGAGATTGGAATGGGCCCCTCCATTTCAAAAGAGGCTTCCTTGGCGACGTCGGGCCGCTAGACTTCCCCGATGATTGAACGCTACAGCCGACCCGAGATGCGCTCCATTTGGACGGAGCAGAGGAAATTAGAAATCTGGCTCGAGATCGAGACTCTGGCCTGCGAGGGGATGGCCAAGCTCGGGATCGTTCCCAAGGAAGATGCCAAGACGATCCGCGAGAAGGGAACCTTTCGGATCGAGGAGGTACGCGAGATTGAGAAGCGGACGAATCATGACGTGATCGCTTTCCTGGAGGAGGTCGCCGTCCATGTCGGTGAGCCGGCCCGCTGGATTCACCGCGGGCTTACCTCTTCCGACCTGCTCGACACGACTCTTGCGGTCCAGATGGTCGAGTCGGCCGACATCCTGCTCAAGGATCTCGAGGAACTCCTCGTGGCGATTGCCGCCCGGGCCAAGGAACACAAGTTCACTCCGATGATCGGCCGTAGCCATGGCATCCATGCCGAGCCGGTGACCTTCGGTCTTAAACTCGGCGTGATGTACGATGAGTTCAGTCGATCCATCGAGCGTCTGAAGGAGACCCGTGACCGCGTCGCCTACGGCATGCTGAGTGGCGCCGTTGGGACGAACGCCCATCTTGATCTAAAGGTCGAGGCCTATGTCTGCGAGCACCTTGGACTCAAGCCAGCCAATATCTCGACCCAGATCATCCAGCGCGACCGTCATGCCGAGTTCATGATGACGATCGCCCTGATCGGCTGCTCCATTGATTGCTGGGCCACCGAGTTCCGTCATCTCCAGCGCACCGAGGTGCTCGAAGTAGAGGAGGCCTTCGCCAAAGGCCAGAAGGGAAGCTCCGCCATGCCCCACAAGCGCAATCCGATCACCGGCGAGCGTCTCTGCGGACTGGCTCGTGTCCTGCGCGGCAACGCCCAGACTGCCATGGAAAATGTAGCCCTCTGGCACGAGCGTGACATCAGCCACTCCAGCGCCGAGCGGATTATCCTACCCGATTCCTGCACACTGCTCGACTACATGTTGGTCCTGCTCACTCGCCTTGTCCGCGATCTGACGGTCTATCCGGAGCACATGAAGCGGAACATGGACCTGACACTCGGTCTCTGGGGAAGTCAGGCAGTCCTGCTCGAGCTCACCGACCGGGGTATGGCGCGCAAGAACGCCTACGAGGCGGTCCAGCGCGCTGCCATGCGTACCTGGGCGGAGAAGATCCCCCTCCTACAAACCCTCAGTGAGGAGGGCGAGGTCATGGAGCACATCGACTCCGCCGAACTCGGTAGGATCTGCTCGCCCGAACGTCACTTCGCTAATGTGGAGGAGCGTTTGAGAAAAGTCGGGATTGAGGTTTAAATATAGTGGGTTCGTGTTTCATCCCCAACCTGACAGAAAGACGGGAATCCATTGATGCGGGAGCGCCGAAAGGTGTTTTTTCTCTCTTGCGTCTCGACACTCGGACGGCGGAAGGATACCACATTTAAGCTTCGATCTTAAACGAGACCCATGGACACCGCTCTGATCCTTCATTTTCTGACCATTCCGTTGGTGTTCCTTATTTGGACGACTTTCCTGAAGACATTCATCCTGTTGAACGTGGTTCTCGGCATCGTTTCAGTCACCGTATTTGCCGAGCGCAAGGTCAGCGCCTTTATTCAGGACCGTACCGGGCCAAACCGAGTCGGCATTCCGATGACTCTCCTCGGAGGCAAAAAGGATATTCCTTTCTGGGGATTGGGCCAGATGATTGCCGATCCGGTGAAGCTCCTGACCAAGGAGAACTTCGTCCCAGCCGGTGTGAACAAGTTCTTCTTCTGGCTCGCTCCGAAGCTGGTCCTCCTCCCGCCCCTGCTGGTGCTGGCGGTGCTTCCTTTCGGCAGTTCGCTCTTCGGGGTGGAGATGACCATCGCCAATATCAATGTCGGTGTTCTCTTTATCTTCGCCGTTACTTCCCTGAGTGTCTACGGCATCACACTTGCCGGATGGGCCTCGAATTCGAAATTCCCGTTTATCGGCGGTATCCGTTCCTCCTCCCAGATGATCTCCTACGAGCTCGCGCTCGGACTCTCGATCATCCCGATTTTCATGGTCTGTGGCACATTGAACATCAATGAAATCGTCGACTGGCAGATTAAGAACGGGTGGTTGGTGGCTCCCTACTGGCCTCATGGGTTCGCACTGGGTCAGCTTTTGCATCCTTCCGATCTCATCCACTCATTGGTTGCAGGGGTGAGTCTGGAGCGCTTCCTGCTCTGGATTCCGATGATGATCTCCTTCGTGATTTTCCTTGTCTCGATCTTCGCGGAGACGAACCGTCTCCCCTTTGATCTTCCCGAGGCCGAGCAGGAGCTCGTCGGCGGATACCATACCGAGTATTCCTCGATGAACTTCGCATCGTTCTTCCTCGGCGAGTATGCTGCGATGTTCGCGGGTTCCGGGGCTATCGTTTCCATCTTCTTGGGAGGATGGAGTCTTCCGATGATCCCGGACGGATCTCACGGCTGGTTCTGGGGTCTGGTGAGCATAGGAGCCTGGTTTGCGAAGGTATCGGTTATTCTCCTCTTCATGATCTGGATCCGCTGGACGCTTCCCCGCTTCCGCTATGATCAGCTGATGAAACTCGGCTGGCTCGGTTTCTTCCCCATTGCGCTCTTCAATATTTTCCTCACTGCGGTTATCCTCGCTATCGTGCACCATTGATCATGGACATGATCGTTCATTACTGATCGTTTCACTAACCTTTCCAACCAAACCGATCCCATGGCTATCGTCGTCAATCGTCCCAAGCTGACTTTCGCGGAGAAGTGTTACTTACCGTCGCTCGTTGCTGGACTCGCGATCACCTGGAAGCATTTGAAGAGAGCCCTCTTCAACAAGGGAATCGTCACCATGCAGTATCCCGAGGAGAAATGGGATGCTAACCTGCCCGACTGGTATCGTGGTGCCCCCACGCTTGTCGTCGATGAGAATGGCAGAGAAAAATGTGTTTCTTGCCAGCTCTGCGAATTCATCTGCCCTCCCCGTGCGATCACCATCAAGCCGATGGAGATCCCCGAGAACGATAAATGGCGCAAGGTTGAGAAGCGTCCCGAGGCGTTCGACATCGACATGGCCCGCTGCATTTACTGTGGTCTGTGCGAGGAGGTCTGCCCAGAAGAGGCAATTTTTCTCCGCAAGGACTACTCTATCACAGGTCTCAATCGCGCCGAGATGGTCCATGACAAGAAGACGCTCTACAAGCTGGGCGGTGTCATGAAGGGTCTCACCTTCAAGTGGAACGAGCTGAAGTAACGCTGATCGGAGGTTAAAATCGTTAAAAAGATAGAAGCTTCTTCCCAATCCCCATTCCTTCCAATCTCCAGCTCTTAAATTCCTTCTGACTCAGGTTTCAGGTTTTCAAGTCTCATCCTTCATAATTCATCTTTTCCTAACTCCATGCTCTTCGCCGCTTTCTGGTTCTTTGCCACGCTGATGCTCCTCTTCGGGGTGAGTGTCGTCCTGCTGCGCAATCCTGTCTCCTGCGCCATGAGCCTGGTCATGTCCTTTATCTGCCTTGCGGCACTTTACGTGACTCTCGATGCGACCTTCATCGGAGTCATCCAGGTGCTGGTCTATGCGGGAGCGGTGATGGTGCTTTTTCTCTTCATCATCATGCTCCTGGATTTGCGTGAGGAGAAGAGCCGCCGTCTGAACTTCGGTGCGACGCTCGGAGGCCTCCTAGTCGTGGCCGCCTTCCTCTCGATCCTGACCCAAGTGATTCTAACCAACCCCGCCTTTGCAATCCCAACGCCCGTCCTTGTCGGACCGCAGCTTTCGGACGTGAAGATGATCGGCATGACCCTTTTCCATTCCTTCGGTCTCCCTTTTGAGGTCATCGGTGTCCTCCTGCTCTCTGCCACGGTCGGAGTCGTCGTCCTGAGTCGCCGAACCCTCCGCTAAGATCCCACACTCACCCGTATGCCCACACTCGCCAATTATCTGATCGCCAGCGGGCTTCTCTTTGCAACCGGCCTCGGTGTCGTAATGCTTCGCCGCAGCATTATCGTGATCTTCATGGGTCTTGAGTTGATGCTCAACGCCGCGAATCTTTCATTGGTGGCCTTCTCCCGCTACGGACTCGTCTCGGGTCACCAGAATTACGACGCCCAGATCCTAGTATTCTTCATCATTTCCGTGGCAGCTGCCGAGGTTGCCGTCGGGCTCGCTATCATCGTCTCCCTCTACCGTGCGCGGCAGACCACCCATGTCGAGGATCTAGACTCGCTGAAATTCTGACATCTTTCCTTTGATGAACCTCTCCACTATCGCCTGGATCACCCTTTTCGTACCGCTGGTTGCGGCGGCGTTGATTCTTTTTGTGACACGTGCCAGCAAGCCGCTTGCCGCCGGGTTGGTCATTCTCTCCGCTCTGATTACGACCATTGGAGGATGGACACTCTTCGCCAAGAGTGCCGATGGGATTTACCACGGATTCAACTGGGTGGATTTCGGTCATGCGCTGTCGATTCCCTTCGATCTGGCGCTCGACCCTCTGAGCCGCACCATGTTGGTCGTGGTCACCACCATTTCCCCGGTCGTCTTCATCTACTCGATCGGCTACATGAAGGAAGAGGTCGGCTTCGCGCGCTTCTTCGCCGGCCTGGCTCTTTTCCTCTTCTCGATGCTTGGCATCGTCCTCGCAAACAACCTGGTGATGATGTTCATCTTCTGGGAGTTGGTCGGAGTCAGCTCCTACATCCTGATCGGCCATTATTATCAGAAAGCCTCGGCCGCTGATGCCGCTAAGCAGGCCTTCCTAGTGAATAGGATCGGCGACTTCGGCTTCATGCTTGGCATTCTGCTTTTCTGGATAGCAACCGGCGGTCCAGAAGGAGGAACTTTCACCTTTGCCGCGATTAATCATCCTGCCCCGATCTTCGTCCAGAATCCCGCCCTCCTTGCTGTTGCGGTGGTTCTGATCTTCTGCGGAACGGTTGGTAAATCCGCCCAGTTCCCGCTGCATGTCTGGCTTCCGAACTCGATGGAAGGTCCGACACCTGTCTCCTCACTGCTTCACGCCGCCACCATGGTGGCTGCAGGTGTCTATCTGCTTGCCCGTATTTTCCCGATCCTCTCCTCCTCGCCTGAGGCCTCCGAGATTGTCGCCTGGACCGGCGCGATCACGGCACTCGGCGCTGGCATCCTTGCCACCCAGCAGGATGACATCAAGGGCATCCTTGCCTACTCAACGATCTCCCAGCTTGGCTACATGGTGACCGGAGCCGGACTTGCCGTCTCCGCGGCGCTTCCGATGTTCCATCTCTTCACGCACGCCTTCTTCAAGTGTCTCCTTTTCCTCACGGCTGGATCCGTAATCCTCGGGATGCACCACGAGCAGAACATCTGGAAGATGGGAGGGCTGAAGGGCAAGATGCCGATCACCTTCCTGACCTACTGCTGCGGCATGCTGGCGCTCTCCGGTTGCCCTTTCTTCAGCGGCCACTACAGCAAGGACCTCATCATGGCTTGCTCCTGGGAGCATCACCGCGGGATCTTCTGGGTGGTAGTGATCGCCGCCGGTTTGACTCCTTTCTACATGATGCGCCAAGCGATGGTTGTCTTCTTCGGAAAGCCTCGTTCGGAGCACTCCGAGCATGCCCATGAGTCACCCCTCGTGATGACCATACCGCTGATCCTTCTGGCTATTCCTGCAGTCGTTGCCGGTTATCCTTTCTTTGAGCACACGTTCTTTCACGAGATTGGTACGCTGTCAGAGCCTGAAGTTCCCGCTTATGTCCCTCAGGTATTCCTTGGGGTCTTCCTTGCCGGACTGGCGCTTGCATTTTTCCTCTACCGCAACGTGGAGAAGGATCCGATCCGGATTCCCTTCTTGGAGAATCGCTTCTACATCGATGATCTATACTTTTGGATCGTCCGCGTCATTCAGGGTGGCTTTGCTAAACTCTGCTCCTTCACCGACCGATGGTTCATCGACGGAATTCTGGTCCGGGGAAGCGCGACGCTTGTCTGGACAGTTGGATTTGCCCTCCGTTTCCTGCAGTTGGGTAATATTCAGGCCTACGCCCTCTTTTTCGGCATCGGCGTGGTCGGCTTGATCTACATGCTCCTTCACGTCCGATAGAACTCTTGAGCGATCACCACTACTTCCTGACATGAGCCTTCTTCTCATTCTCCTGATCGTCTTGCCGCTGGCCGCTTCCGTGCTGATCATGCTAGGTGCCGCTCCCCGCGTCATGGCCCTCAGTGCCGCCTTCCTGAATCTTCTGATCTCGGTGGCGCTCTTTGCCCGTTACGATCTCACAGCGGGAGGATGGCAGTTCCTCTCCGAATGGAAGATTCTGCCCAAGCTCGGGATCAACATGACTCTGGGAGCGGATGGCCTGACCCTCACGATGCTGTTACTCGCATCGCTTGTGACCCTCTCTGCCATCTGGATTGCACCGAAGATCGATAAACGCGAGGGAGTCTACTATGTCTGCCTGCTCTTCATCTCGGCCGGTGTGATTGGTGCCTTTGCCTCCCTGGATGTCCTCTTCCTCTACTCCTTCCATGAACTCGCCCTGATTCCGACCTTCATCATGATCGGTGTGTGGGGTTCCGGCGACCGCCAAGCCGCAGCATGGAAGGCAACGATCTATCTCGGCCTTGGAAGCTTTATCCTGCTGATCGGCCTGCTGGCTCTCTATCTGAGCATTCCAGCAGTCTCCCGCACCATGGATCTTCGTCAGCTTGACCAGATGGCCGCCGCCGGGACATTCCATCCTTCCTCACTGATCTATCTGATCCTGCTCGTGGGTTTCGGATCACTGGTTTCGCTCTTCCCGTTCCACTCCTGGGCACCTCCTGCCTATGCCTGCGCGCCGGCTCCCACTGCGATGATGCATGCCGGTGTGCTGAAGAAATTCGGTCTCTACGGGTTGATCCGTATTGCGCTTCCGCTTTTCCCCGAGGCGATGCACCAGTTCAACGGTCTCCTGCTCCTGCTCGTTATTGGCAATATCCTCTACATCGGTTATGTCACGGTCGCCCAGAAGCGCCTCGACTGGACAATCGGATACTCGAGCGTGATGCACATGGGCTACATCTTCCTTGGACTTGCCTCGCTGAACATCATCGGGGTGAACGGCGCCATGATCCTTATGTTCGCCCATGGTCTTTCCGTGGCTGCGGCATTCGCTCTTTGCGGGGAAATCCGCCGCCGCACAGGGACGCTCGACTACTCCGAACTCGGAGGTCTTGCCAAGGTCACACCCGTCTTGGGTCTTCTCTTCGGATTTGCCGCGATGGCCTCCGTGGGTCTTCCTGGATTCGCCAACTTCGCCGGTGAAATCCTCGTCTTCTTCGGAGCCACGGCTTACGGCCCCGCGATGATCCTTCCGGTGATCGTCGGAGTCTGGGGCGTGGTGATCTCGGCAATCTACATGCTCCGCGCCTACCGCAGCACCTTCTGGGGACCGATGATGGCCCGATGGGACTCACTAACGGACATCACACCGACGGCTCTATGGAGCGTCATCCTTCTGCTTGTGCCCCTGATGATCGTCGGATTCTATCCGCAGCTTCTTGTGAAGATGGTCACGACCGCCATTCCCCGATAACCCGCCGCCTAGAATTCCGTGAACTCGCTCTTTCTTGAAATTGCTGTCGTCCTGCTCGGGATCGTCCTCCTGCTTGTGGAGGCTTTCTCCGACCGTTCTAACAAGGATTACCTGGCCTATCTAGGGGCCGCTGGTCTGACCGGGGTTCTTGCCCTGAGCTTTTTGCCGCAGATCGGGCCACTTCCGGGAAGCCCCGAGGCCGCATTCATCACCTCCGACATTCTCTCGGTTTTCTTCGTACGGTTCCTACTGGTTGCGACGATCGTGACGCTTCTGATGATCCCGGGTTACCGAACGGTTCTGGAGCGCTACCTTCCCTCGGAACGTGCGGGTGGTGGCGTCGGTGAATTCGCCATCCTGCCGCTCTTTGTTTGCGCGGGGCTGATGTGGATGGTCAGCTCCATCGACTTCATCATGATTTTTGTTTCGTTGGAACTTGCGACAATCACACTCTATGTGCTCGTCACCTATCTCCGCCAGAATACGGCCTCCCTGGAGGCGGGGACCAAATTCCTGATCCTGGGTGCTCTCTCCACAGGCTTCATCGTCTATGGCATCTCTTGGATTTTCGGAGTCACTGGCACGACAAATATCCTGGCTTTGCCCGATGCCATTTCGACTCTGCCCGAATCCTCGCTCTACGCACTGCTCTTCGGGATCGCGATGATCCTGGTCGCTCTTAGCTTCAAGACGGGCGCCTTCCCCTTCCAGTTTTGGATTCCCGATGTCTACCAAGGTGCCCCGATGCCAATTACTTCGTACCTGTCCGTTGCCTCCAAGGCTGCCGGATTCGTGGTGTTGATCCGCTTCCTTCTTTCCCTGGAAGCGATCCCGGTCCTTACCAATAAGCTCAACGCGGTGATCACCCTGCTTGCCGCCCTGACACTTATCTTTGGTAACTTTGCCGCGATTCCCCAGACCAACATGAAGAGGCTCCTCGGTTACTCGAGCGTCGCCCATGCCGGATACCTGCTGATGGGTGTGGCAAGCTTAGCTTCAATGATGGCGATACCCGCTATTGGCTTCTACTTTGCCGGATACCTTGCCATGACCATGCTCGCATTCGTCGTGCTGCAGGCTGTCTCGGAGGCGACCGGGGGTGATGAGATTTCCCGATTCAATGGTCTCTCCAAGCGCTCTCCCTTCCTGGCCGGTGCCATGCTTCTCTCCGCGGCTTCACTAGCCGGCATTCCTTTCACCGCTGGATTCATCGGCAAGTTGCTGATCTTCGAGGTCGCCCTGAAACAAGGTCACTACGGCCTTGTGATGCTCGGTTGCGTCACTGTGGCGGCGGGATTCTACTACTACTTCAAGGTGATCCGCGCGATGTATTGGCAGCAACCCTCCGAGGAAACCGCCATCCCCGTCTCTGCAACCACCAGGTGGCTGATTCTCTTGCTGGGAGCAGGCATTCTGATCTTGGGAATCTATCCGGCTCCTCTGCTGGCGGCTCTCCGCTAGTCCTTAGCTGCTCCTCTAGAGGGGATATCCCCCGCGTATCCGAGATTGAGCCAGATCACACAACTCATCTTCAGGGAGTTTCGCTGTTTCCCGGAACTGCGCTACGAACCTGGTCCCGGTCTGAACTTTATCACCGGCCCCAATGCCCGGGGAAAGACATCGATCTTGGAGGGGGCTTGTTTTCTGATGCGCCTCCGTTCCCCGAGGACTTCAGCGCTGGCTGAACTGGTTCGGTTTGGGGAGACGGCCTTTCTGCTTGAGGGCCTTGTGCGAAGAGATGTGCGGAGTGATTTAGGGGAGACCCGCTTGGGCGTCACCTGCATGCCTCCGACACGAGCTCTCAAACTTGACGGGGTTTCTCAGTCCTCCAGTACGGAATACCTGAAGCAGGGAACCATCGTCTGGTTCGGGAGCGATGATCTCCTCTTGGTGAATGGTCCCGCAGAGCGTCGGCGCAAGCTGCTCGACAGCGCAGGACTCCAGACCAGCGGGAGTTATCAGAGTTATGGCCGGGATCTTAGGGATTATGATCGCGCCCTGCGTTCGCGGAATCTCCTCCTTCGTGAGGGTCGTCCTCGCCGGGAAATCGAGGCCTATGACCATCCTCTCGCCGAGACCGGTAATCGGATCCTTGGGTTCCGAAGGGATCTGGTTGCTTCCCTTGCGCCATTGGCTGCAGATTCATGCCGAAAGATCTCGGGAGAAATACTTGAGATCCACTATGAGCCGGGATCTGCAGTCCCGATGATGGAGTCTCTTATGTCTAGCCGCGATGAGGAGATGCGCCTGCGCCAGACTCGCATCGGGCCGCAGAGGGACGATCTCATGATCCTCCTGAATGGCATTCCTGCCGGTTCCTATGCCTCCGAAGGCCAGCGCCGGACGATTGCTCTCGCTTTGAAACTGGCCGTCGCCGGGCTCTTGAACCAAGAGAATGGAAAACCACCCCTGCTCCTGCTGGATGATATCTTCGGGGAGCTCGATCCCTCACGACGCGATGCGCTTCTGGCCGGCATGCCTCATGGAGCACAGGCCATGCTCAGCACCGCGGAGCTCACGGGGATCGCTATTCCCGAAGGCTCTAGGATTCACCGGTTCACCAAGGAAGGAGCTCTCGAGATGATTTTATCCGGAGATCCGAGTTTAGAGTCCTGAACGACGTGGCTTGAAGGTAAAGGATTCTTGCCCTAGGCAAGAGGTAAGCATGGCCATCTATCTCCGCACGCTCCGCTACTTCCGTGCCTACAAAGGCCAGACGATTCTGGCTGTGGTGCTGATGTCAGCCGGCATCGGATTCAACCTGCTGGCCCCTTGGCCGTTCAAGTATGTTGTGGATGGCATTCTCCAGCCCGTAACGGCGCCCGGAGTGGCCGAGGCCCATGCCTTCATCAACCACTGGTTCTCCTGGACCACCGCACGGGGGGCGGCCCTGACGCTCTGCGCGATCATGGCCCTGATAGCCGTCGTGTCGGGTTTGGTGAATCTCCTTTCCAGCACACTTCTGATCAAGATCGGCCTGAAGGCGCTCTTGCATCTCCGTACCCAGCTGTACAGCTGCTTGCAGTCTCTTCCTCTTCAGTTCCACGACACGAGGCGCAGCAGCGACTCCTCCTTCCGTGTGGCCTACGATTCCCAGTCACTCCAGACTATCTATAACAAAGGGTTCGCAACGATCTTCGGGTCGGTGGTCACCCTGGTGGGGGCCTTGTCCATCATGTTCCGGATGAACTGGCAGCTGACGCTCGTCTCGATGATCGTGATTCCGCCCCTCTTCTGGGCGATCCAGCATTACGGTGACAGGATCCGCAGGGAATCCACCACGATCCAGGAGAGGGAGAGCGATCTGCTCGCGACGACTCAGGAGGGACTTGGTTCGATCCGGATGGTTCAGGCTTTCGGCCGTGAGTCCTTCGAAGTGAGTCAGTTCGTCCGTCATGCGACCAGAAGCCTCGAGGCAAATTTCCGCCTGAACATGACCTCCATGAAGAGCGCCCTTGTCGTGACAACGCTCATCGCCGTTGGAACCTCAGCCATGTATTACGTGGGTACCATTCAGGTATTGGATGCCAGGCTGAGCATCGGTGATCTGACGGTCTTCGTCGCTTATCTGGCGACACTCTACCAACCGATCCAGCAACTCACCTATACGGCATGGGCCCTGGAGGGTGCCGCCGCAGGTGCTCAGCGCTGTTTTGAAATCCTTGATCGTGAGGAGGAGACCAAGGACGACCCTAGTGCGATCACGATGCCGACTGCCAAAGGGGATATCACTTTTGACGGAGTCTCCTTTGCCTATGATCCGAAGGCTCCGGTGCTGGCTGGAGTCGATCTGGCGATCGCCCCGGGCGAGACAGTGGCCTTTGTGGGTGGGACCGGTGCCGGGAAGAGCACGCTCCTGAGTCTGGTACCGCGCTTTTATAATCCGACGGCAGGGATCGTGAGGATCGACGGGTATGACCTGCGGGGAGTCACCAAAGCCTCACTCCGGGCCCAGATCGGCATGGTGCTACAGGACACCCTCCTGTTCTCAAGCAGTATCCGGGAAAACATTGCCTACGGTCGCGAGGGGGCGACCGAAGAAGAGATCATCGAGGCCGCACGGCGCGCCCAAGCCTACGACTTTATCATGGCCCAACCGCAAGGTTTTGACACGCCGGTCGGAGAGCGCGGCGGGCATCTGAGTGTCGGGCAGCGCCAGCGGCTCGGTATTGCCCGTGCGTTTCTGAAGAATGCCCCGATCCTGCTTCTGGACGAGCCGACCTCGGCACTCGATCCCTCCACCGAGAAGGCGATCATGGAGACGATCGCAGAGCTGATGAAGGGGCGCACCACCCTCATCATCACGCACAGGCTCTCGACGGTCCATCATCTCGGACGCGTGGTGCTGCTCGAGCATGGACGCATCGCCGAGCAGGGGACTGGTCCGGAGCTTCTCGCTTTGAGAGGATCCTACGCCCGCCTCTACCATGCGGCCAACTTCCTTGGATCGGTTTCACAGCAATGACATGAGCAATATTCTTCCAGACCGTCGGATTGAGCATGACTGGTGTGATCAAAAGGTTCCCGAGAAAGTCATTTACGGGAACGGGGTATTTCTGGAGTCCGCACAGATCTTCCGCTTGCTTAGATCGGAGCAGAACCCTGCTGTGGTCCTTGGTGATCATGTCTCATGTTACTCAGGGTGCTCGTTTTCACTTGGCAAAAAAGGGCGTTGCACTGTGGGGGATTACACACTCCTCAACGGGGCTCTCATCATGTCGGAGGAGTTGATCCAGATAGGTTCCCATTGCCTAATTTCGTGGAATGTCGGGATCGCCGACAGTGATTTTCACCCCATTGATCCGGTATTACGCCGGTTGGACGCGGAAGCTCTGGCACCCTACCCGACAAAACCTTCCCATCGCCCCCACATCAGCACGGAGCCGGTGATTATCGGTAACAATGTCTGGATTGGAATGGGAGCGGTGATTCTGAAGGGAGTTTCCATCGGGGATAACTCGGTAGTCGCCGCCGGCAGCATTGTCACGAAAAGCGTTCCTAAAAATTCACTTGTCGCGGGGAATCCAGCCAAACTCATCAAAGAATTGTGAAAAAGAAAAAGATCATCGTCCTGGGATTCATGGGCGGCATGCCCATTGCCGGAGTCATCTGGCAGCATATTCACTATATCGTCGGGCTGCAGCGACTGGGACATGAGGTCACCTACGTCGAGGATACGCTGAACTATCCGTACGATCCGGTCGCCTTCAACATCTCCGACGATTACTCCTATGCGACACAAACGCTGGGGCGGTTGGCCAAGGAACACGGGTTTGAGGGACGCTGGGCTTACTGCGCACGCTTCAAGGAGCCCGCTGAGATAGCTGGGATGTCGCTTGCCGAACTCAGGACTCTCTACAAGGAGGCCGATTGCGCTCTCAATATCTGCGGCTCGCACGACATGAACGACGATTTGAGGACCATTCGGAATCTGATCTATGTCGAGAGCGATCCCGGCGTGGAGCAAATCAAGATCGATCAAGGGGAGTCGTCCACCATTGAGTACCTCAAGGAACACCAGCATCTCTTCACTTTCGGAGAGAATATCGGAACTCCTGCATTTGTCGTGCCCACCCACGGCTTCAACTGGCTTTCGACTCGGCAACCCGTGGTGACCGATCTCTGGTGCTCGGGAACAGAGGCTCAGGCACCTGATCCCGCGGCGCTCTTCACGACAATCTGTAACTGGTCGACTAGCGGCAAGAAGGACATCGTCTGGAAGGATTCCAACTATCTCTGGAGCAAGTCACTCGAATTCCTCCGCTTTATCGAAGCCCCGAAACTCTCGGGGGAACCCTTCGAGATGGCGACCGATATCAAGAAGGAAGAGGAGTTGGAGCTGTTCCGGAAAAACGACTGGAAGCTCGTGCTGCCCCACGACCTGAGTCTCGATTGGAACGGCTACCGGGATTACATCCGGAACTCCAGAGGTGAGTTCACGTGTGCCAAGGACCAGTATATTCGGCTGAATACGGGGTGGTTCAGTGATCGCACGGCTTGTTATCTGGCGGCTGGACGTCCCGTGATCACCCAGGAGACGGGATTCACCGCGCATTATGGCGGCAAGGAAGGACTCCTCGCCTTCTCCACCATGGAGGAGATTGTGGATGCTGTCGCCGCGATCCGCTCCGATTACAAAAAGCACAGCCGCGCAGCCCTCGAAATCGCCCGCGAAGTCTTCGAGGCCGAGAAGGTTCTTAAGTCTCTCCTCGACCGCGCCGGAGTCTAAAGATTTTTGAATATGGAACTCAGGAACTCAGGAAAAGAAGTGGAGTGAATGATTGCTGAATCCAGAGGGGCATTTCCTCGGGCGGTTTGTATCAAAACCATATTTTCCCATGTGTCTTTCTTTCCATTCCTGAGTTCCTGAGTTCCATATTCTTTTCCTCGTCTCAGTGAAATCTTCTCTGCCTCCCGTCTTTGTTGGGTGTGGTTTTGCCGCCAAGTATCCCGAGGGTGGGGGGAACTTTTCCGTTCCGCTCCAGTATCTCATGGGACTCAAGCGAATGGGGCACCGCGGCGTCTGGCTCGAGGTGCTCCAGGAGAGCGGAGATCCGGAAAAGGATGCCCAGTGCATCCGAACCTTCCGCCGAAGGATGACCCTCTACGGGATCGAGTATTGCCTGCTGCTGCGCCCGACACAGAAATCCAAAGGACCCGAGGAGCATGATCTCTCGGCAACAGGCATGGGCATGAGAGCCTTCGGGATGCCGATCACAGAGTTGAAGGAACTTGCACCTCATGCCGTCCTGCTGAATCTCAGTTATTCGATCAAGCCATCGCTCACCAATCTCTTCGGCCGCCGTTTACTCTGCAGTCTTGATCCGACCGAGGTGCTTTTCTGGATGGACCAGATGGAGATGGGGCAGTCCTCCCATGATGAGTTCTGGTCTGTCGGTCTCTGCATGGAGGCGATCGATCCACGCCTGCCCAAGCCGATCGTGCATTGGAAAAGCTATTTCCCTTTGGTCGATACAGAACTTCTAAAACCTCAGCCCCGCCCTATGGGGCCTGGCCAGCCTCGTTTCACAACGATCGGTCAGTGGTATTGGGACGGGAATATCGAGATCGGCAACGATTCGCACGACTACTCCAAGCAGGCGGCTTTCGCCCCCTATATGGAACTACCCCGACGGGTCCCGGAAGCGGTTTTCGAGTTGGCCATGAATCTGAATCCAGATGATCCCGAGCGAGCCCGTCTCCGCTCGCTGGGATGGAAAGTGGCCACGCCGCATTCTCTGACCCGCACACCTGCTGCCTACTACCGTTACCTTGCGGGTGCCACCGCCGAGTTCACCGCGGTGAAGCTGGAAGCCATCATGGGTAGCGGATGGTTGAGTGATCGGGCCGCCGCATTTCTGGCCCTGGGTCGTCCCGTGGTGACGGAGCCGACAGGTGCCGAGCGGTTTCTTCCAAGGGAATCAGGGATGCTCTTTGTGAGCAATCTGGAGGAAGCGGTCGAGGCCTCCAGAAGGGTGCTCGGCGACTGGCCTGCACTTTCCAAGGCGGCCCGTGTCGCGGCTGTGGAGTGCTTCGATTCGGTGAAAAATCTCAAGTTGCTCTTAGGAAGCCCTTGAAACTTCTGAAATTCTTAAAAAACGGGTGGCTGACGGGGCTCGAACCCGCAACAGCCGGTACCACAAACCGGAGCTCTACCATTGAGCTACAGCCACCATCGTTTCCCCCCTAAAAAAGGGGATTTGACATCATGTCTTTGCAGTACGAGTTGTCAACCCCTAGCATTAGGTGAAAAAGTTAGTGCAAAATCATGCCGACAATGAAATCCAAGGCACCCATAAGGCGCAAATTCCTACTCTCATCCGCGCCATCACAGATGGCCCTCTCGAGCTGCGTTGAGATTGAGCAGGGATATATTGTCAAGGAGCGTGGACAGGAACTCCGCGTGCGCCGGGAGGGGAGCCTCTACTCCCTTTCGGCCCGTGACCGGTCCGGGCGTGCCGTCACAGGCCAGGAGATCTGCATCACCAAAGGGCAGTTCGAGAAGCTCTGGCCCTTCACCCTGGGGCAGCGGATCACCCGCATCCGCCATGTCATGAAGCTTGGCAGGCTGAAGATGAAGATCGATGAGTTCACGGGAGAACATGCGCCGCTGCGCCTGGCAGAGATCTTTTTTGCCGATGCCGCAGGCAGCAAATCCTTCAAAAAACCCGATTTTCTTGGGGAGGAGGTGACCAGACGGGATGAATACCAGACGGCCGAGATGGCGATTCACGGGGCGCCAGAGCCCTCCGGCATGTGCCAGTTGGGAATCCTGCCCTACACCTTCATTGACCGACGGTTGCATCTTCTGCTTATCACCAGCTCCTCGGGGAACCGGTGGATTTTCCCCAAGGGTCGTCAGGAACCCGACATGACGCCTCATGAGGTTGCCATCATGGAAGCTGTGGAAGAGGCGGGGGTACTCGGAACCCTTAGGCAGGACCTGCGGACCCGATGCCAGATGGCCGACGGCCGATTCCTTCAACTCTACGCGATGAAAATCTCAAAGCTCCTGAAGAGCTGGCCCGAGGAGAATGTGCGCCGCCGCCGGCTTTTTCCCTTCAGTGATGCCCTGGAAATGATCGGTGATCCGGGTCTAGCGAAAGCGGTACGTAGGTTGGCTGTGACGATCAATAAGTAAGCCCCGTCCCGGAGAGTAAAAAGTTGAAGCGTTGAACCAAGCCGGTGGGAACCGGCGCGGTAGAATGCCGGAGGCATCCCGTAAGGGCGGCACGGCTTGCCGGGAGGCAAGTGCCGTCAAGTGTTAAAGGGAGGCAGAGTCCCAAAACGTCCTCGTTCTCTGTAGCGAGCTACTTTTAACTTATTTAACCCTTCAACGGATCAACTTCCGCCCCTTCGTCGCGCTTGCTTTCGGATAAGCAGCCAATTAGTCAGGAAGGCTGCATTTTCTCTAAAAATCCCCTACTCCTAAGTTTCCCATGCTGACCGTCATCCGTAAAAATCAACAGGTTCTCATGCTGGTGATCGCCATCCTGACGATCGTCGCCTTCATTTGGCTCTACAACCCCACCGACAAATTTCACAAGTTCGGTTCCAATGATGTGATCTCGATCTATGGTCGCGTGGTTCAGCGGGCTGAAATCGACCATCAGGTGCGCGGTTACCGACTCGCGCTCGCCTTGGGCTTGACGGATTTCGTCCATGATCTCGGCGGCATGGGAGAGAATGAGGAAGCCTCCGTGAGCGACTTCATTATCAATCTCTTTGTCATCCGCAATCAGGCCCCGGCGCTCGGCATTCATCCTTCGGACGATGCTGTTGCCAATGTGATCAAGGGACTTCCCGCACTTCAGACCGCCGGCACCTTCGATCCGGCGAAGTACGCCGCCTTTATCCAGGATCAGCTGGCCCCCAATGGCTTTACCGAGCGTCAGATGGAGGAGATCGTCAGGGATTCCCTGCGTGTCAAGGCACTGCGTGGCGTCATCACCTCACCTGTGGCCGTCGGCGAGAGCCAAGTCCGCGAGGCTGCACGGATTTATCAACCGATTACGGCTCAGGTGTTGCGTTTTGAGAGGGATGGCTTTGCCAAGAATGTCACGTTGCCGAACGAGGAGGTGGCCGCTTTTTATTCCAAGAATAAGGATGGACTTCTTTCCCCCGAGAGCCGCGACGTGACCTATGTGGTCTTCGATCTTCCTGCCGCACAGCAGAAACTCGCCGGCAAGGAAAAAGCCGCCGCACAGCAGAAGTTGGCGGATCAGGCGGAGAATTCCATGAAGGTCATCCGTGGCGAGATTACCAAGGGGAGCGCCTTTGCCAAGGCAGCACAGAAGGTGGCTGCCTTGCAACCCGAGAAAGTAACCGGTCTTCAGCGCGACGGTAGTGTGAAGGGTCAGGAATCGGGCATCCCTTTATCCGTTGCGGCCGCAGCTTTCCGTCTCCAGAAGACAGGTGAGCTTTCCGACATTATTCAGGAAGGGAATTCCTTCTATGTCATTTCCGTCGATGGAGTGAGTCCCGTCCGCCAACTTGAACTGGCAGAGGTTTCCGAAAAGATTATTACTCATCTGAAAGAAGAAAAAGCTGTGAAGCTTCTGGCCGAGTCGGCTTCCAAATCCCTCGATAAGATCCGTGCCGACATGGCTACTGGAAAATCCTTCGCGGATGCTGCAAAAGCCGCCGGTGTGAAGACGACAGCTCTTGCGGGAGTCACTCCTTCCGACCAGAAGAACTCGCAGGAGCAGCAGGCTTTGGCCTCGGCCAGTCTTGGTCTGAAGGACGGCCAGCTTGGCTCTCTCCAGCCCGCTCCCTGGGGCGGCGTTGCCATCTACCTAGTGAAGCGGACCCCGCTTACTGATGCCCAGTGGAAAGAGCACCAAGCCACGCTCTCCAAGACGATTCTCTCCAATGAGCAGGACCTACTCTACATGGATTGGCTCCGTTCTGCCCGCGCCTCTGCTCAGATCAAGATGCTTGGACGAGATACCCGGAACTCGCAAGGTACGCAGAATGCTCAGGGTGACCAGGGCGCCCGGGGTCCTCGGTAAGAAATCCCATCGGGAGAGGCTTAGAAGTTTTCATGCCTGAAACTCAGCCCGAGAGTGGTGACGCTACGACACTCCTTGACCTTTTTGATGAGGCCAGCGGGGATGTCGCCGTGGGGGAACTCGAGGCTGCCGTTGAGAAATACCGTCGCTGCATCGAGATCGACCCACTATTCTTTGACGGATGGCATGCCTTGGGGATGGCCCTCATGAAGACGGGCCGCTTCCCGGAGGCCATCGAGTCGGGCCTGAAGGCGACGCAACTCCAACCCAATGACCAGCTGGCGTGGTCGAGTCTTTCCATGTTTTATGTGCGCAACCACCAGATCGCCGAGGCTGAGTCTGCGGGCGTGAAAGCTAGGATCCTTTCCTGGGGTGGCAAGATCGCCAAAGAAGAAGCTGGGAGTTAGAAGTTGTAGGAGAGCCACCCCATTACACGACGAGCTGGAGAAAGTTGTCGGTGGCTATGAACTGAAGACTTTTTGCTCACTTTGCTGAAGTGAGGGGTTATCCCGCATGGATCTGTAGAATAAGACGATTTCGTCACAAATCATTCCTTGTAATAAGCAATTCCACAGACTGTTGTCGGTTATATGAAAATCCGTATTCTATCTCTTGCTGCAGTACTCCTCAGCTTCATTGGGAATGCCAATTCGCAGGTTGTTGCAAATAGCAATATTAGTTACGATGGGCGCAATAGTTTTTACATTAGTAAAGTGCTGAATCCAGTTAACACTAACAATCCCATTTATGACTTTAGTAGTGATCTAGTTGTTATGGGTTTTATTTGGAGTAATGGATTCATGCCGTATTACCCTGCATATTTTCCAGTTGGAGTAGAACTTGGTTCTTATAGTCTTAATGGGGGACAAGACTTTAATATCTACCAATTGAATTACGGAGATGTTTTGGCATACAATACAATTATTAATTTTTCTCCCCTTACTAGAGGTTCAGAATATGGGGAGCCCAATCAGTTTTACCTTGGTTTTAAAGCTAATCTAACTGGTAACTCCTCTGATAATGTATTTGGTTGGATTCAAATGAATATCAATCCAGCTCTTGGGAGCTATTCGATGGTTGGCAATGCAGTTAGTTACAACAATCAAGGTATTATTGCTGGTCAATATGTAGCAGCGGTTCCTGAACCGTCCACTTATGCCTTGTGCGGACTTGGGCTAGTGGCCTTGGTCATCGCCTATCGGCGTCGCCTCTCCCTATGATCTCTGATTCTTTTGCCCTTTTCTTCGGCTGCTGTGCTTCGCCGCACACCAGCCGATTTTTTATTAGAGCATCGTCTATCGTCTGGTTGGTCTCTTGGCCCGCAGGGCGATTATCTTGACCGTCGTGAAATAGAAGGACTTGCGCCGTGATTACTCCCCTCAAATCGGAGAATCACTTGATAGATTCTCCATGGGGCCTGACGATTCCTTCATCGCCTCAAGTACCTCTGCAGGCAGTTCTGCATAACCAAGGATCGCAATCTGCTGAGTGCACGGTAGCTCAGCATCAGCTCTGCAGCGCCGGAGGAGTGTGGCCTGATGCTCGGGGGACAGCTCCGATCCACCTCTCTGCCAAAAAAACCGGAGACAATCGGCCAAGAGAAGTTATCTTCATCCTCATGAACTACTCTGTTCTTCTCGAATCATCCACAGTCCAGGAGGAGGAGGGGATCTACTACGCCCATGTTCCCTCGCTCGGGATCACAACGCATGGTGAGGGGATCGAGGGAGCGATGACCGCAGTCCGTGACCTGATCCGCCTCTGGGTGGAGGAAAAAAAGGAGCATGGAGAGGCTCCCTTGGCCGTCCGCGAGTCTGTCCTGGCCTCGGTCGAGGTGTAGCTTTTTACAAAGACCGATCCTGTCAATCAACTAGGAATCTTGCTTCATGCCATTTAAGGCTAAAGAAGTCCTTCAGAGGCTTCAGCGGGTGGGATTCATCATCCGCAGGCAAAGCGGTTCTCATGTGGTCCTACGGCACCCTGATGGTCGTCAGACTTATGTGGCGATGCACACGAAGGATGTGCCGACTGGAACCTTCCGCTCCATCCTCAAGCAGGCAGAGATGACGGAGGAGGAGTTTAGGAAACTCTAAAACCGCAGCAGATCTGGGAGTCTGTCTGCTCGCTTGGGAAGAACCAACCGCAGCGGCCGGCAGCAGCTGCCGGCTTCAAGGACCACCATCACATCCTGTGCGCTCTTACCAGAGGTGCGGACAAATAAGTGGCAATCCTCTGCGGTAAGTAGGTGAGTCCGAACGCCGTGGAGAATCATCATATTCTTCTTTCCTGATTTCCTGATGCGACGGAATCTTATGCGGTGTCTTCCGAAGATCCAAAAATTTCATGAAACCATTCTTCATCACCACCGCGATCGATTACACCAATGCACCGCCACATATCGGCCATGCGTACGAGAAGATCCTGGCCGACGTGCTTGCTCGCTATCAGCGCCAGCGGGGGAGGGAGGTCTTCTTTTTGACAGGGGTCGACCAGCACGGCCAGAAGGTCCAGCAGAGCGCCGAACGTGAAGGAATTCCCCCCCAGGAATTTGCCGACCGCGTCTCCGAGAAGTTCCTCGAGCTTTGGAAGACACTGGGCATTTCCTACGACGCTTGGGCGGCCACAACGGCCTCCCTTCACAAGACGGCGGTCCAGCGTATTCTCAATGATCTCAAAGAACGTGACTGGCTCTACAAGGCGACCTACAGCGGCCACTATAGCGTGCGTCAGGAGCAGTTCCTGACCGACAAAGAGCGGGGGCCCGACGGAGAGTTCGGACCCGAATGGGGCGAGGTCGTTCTGCTGAACGAAGAGAACTGGTATTTCCGTCTCTCGAAGTGCTCCGAGTGGCTCCACGGCTTCCTTGAGAGCCGCAAGGATTTCGTCACCCCTGACTTCCGTCAGACCGAGCTGAAGAATGCCGCCGCGAAGATCACAGGGGATCTCTGCATCTCCCGTCCGAAGAGCCGCCTGGAGTGGGGGATAGAGCTCCCCTTCGATTCCGGCTTTGTCACCTATGTCTGGTTTGATGCCTTGATCAACTACATCAGCTTTGCCGGTTATGGTGTCGAGGCAGAAGAGGGTCAGGTTGCTTTTGAATTGCTCTGGCCCGCCGACGATCACGTGATCGGCAAGGACATCCTGATCCCCGCCCACGGCGTCTACTGGCCCTGCATGCTTCACGCCATGGGATTCAGCGATGATCGGATGCCCCGCCTGCTGGTTCACGGCTTCTGGAGCCTGCGAGGCGAGAAGGTCAGCAAGAGCACCGGCAACGTGGTCGATCCTGCCGCGCTTGTGGAGACCTATGGAGTTACCGCACTTCGGTATTATCTGATGCGCGATGCTGTCATGGGTCGCGACGCCGACTTTAGCGAGGAGCGTCTGATCATGCGTCATAACACCGAGCTGGGGAATGGCCTCGGCAACCTCGTAAACCGGACCCTGAGCATGACCCATCGCTACCGCGAGGGATCGCCAAAGCCGGTGTCTTTTCCTGCGGACCTAGCCACCCATCTGGCTGCCGACGCCGAGTCAGTGAAGACCTTTGTCGATCAGATGGATGCTGCCCAGATCCATGCCGGAATCGAGACCATGGTCGACTTGGTGAATAGGGCGAATGCCCTGGTGGATTCCGCCGCGCCTTGGAAGCTCGCTAAGGATTCAGAGCAGGCCGACAGGCTTGATGCCTTGCTTTCCACTCTTATCCTCTCAGCCCGCACCGCTGCCACGCTCCTCTTGCCCGTGGCTCCGGAAGCCGCCACCGAGATCCTTCGCCAGATTGCTCTTCCTGCGTCGGAGCTCTGGGGCTTAGCAATCACCGCGTTACCCGAGGGATACCGATGCGGCGAACCCAAGCCGGTTTTTCCAAGATTGGAATTACCAACGGGAGAGGCCTCGTCATGAACGAAGGGGAGGTAGCCGCATTGATGCGCTCAATCCCTTTTTGGAAGCGCCAGCGCTATCGTCTCGAATACGCAGGCCTGAGATCAGCCTCCGCTCTTGTCTGCCTCCTGCCATGGCGCTGGATCGGACCTCTCGCTTCGTTTGTCGGATCACTCTTCTTCTCCTTGGATGCTCACCGCCGTGAGGTGACCATAGCGAATTTGCGCTCAGCTTTCGGAAATCGCTATTCGGAGACAGAGTTTGATCGGATCGGAAGAAAATCCTACGGTGTCTTTGCCCGCACGGCGCTGGAGCTTCTCTGGTCGCCGAATCTCTCCCGTGAAGTTCTGGATGAGATCATTACCACCGAGGGACTCGACCCGATGCCCTCCCATGGAGCAGAGAAAAAGCCTGCCCTCTACTTCTGCCTGCATGCTGGGAACTTTGAGTGGCTCAGCCAGATTACCTGCCGCCACTTCGGGAATTTCCCTGTTATTGCTCAGAACCTGAAGAACCCGCTGCTCGGCCCTCTCTTCGACAGATGGCGATCCGCTCTCGGCCAGGAGATCATGCCGCAGAAGGGAGCTATGCTTCGTACCATCCGTCATCTCAAGGACGGGGGGAAAATGGGAATGCTGATCGATCTGAATCTAAAGCCGAGTGAGGGACCCGTCGTGATCCGACAATTCGGGCGTCTCCTGACTCCGGTAACCAGACTGCCGGCAGAACTTGCCCTGCGGACCGGCGCGTCGCTTGTCCCCGTGGTTTGCCTCCCGCGAAAGGATGGTGGCTACATCGTTCGCTATCTGCCCGAACTTCCCGTGACTGAGGAAACCACACCCGCCCAGATTGCCCAAGCCTGTTGGGACGCCTTGGAACCGGGTCTCCATACTCACCCTGAACTCTGGCTCTGGAGCTACAAGCATTGGCGGTATCGTCCCAAGGCTTCCGAAGGAGCGGGATATCCGTTCTATGCCGGGGAGTATGGGCCGTTTCAGGAACTGCTCGAGAAAATGGAATGACAAGCAGTACGACCGGGGGTATGGATCTCACTATGAAAACCCTGTTGTTCCTTCCCCTGATCGTGGCACCTCTCCTACTTGCAGGATGCAACACCTTCAAGGGAGTTGGGGAAGACATTACCGGCGCGGCATCTTGGAGTCAGGAGAAGATGACAGGTTCGAGCTCCTCTTCCACCAAGTCCTCCGACTCGGATTATGTGAGCAATCCGCCCCAGTTCCCGAAGACCTCGAACTAGAGGAGCGGCCCGTTGCTCATTGAAGTGTCTCGCGCAGAGGCGCAGAGGCGCTGAGAGATTCAGAAAAGACATTCATAATCTGGCGTTTCGTTTTCGTGACCCTCGCTAATCCCCTTGATTCGTTTTTGAGCATCAATTCTTCCTCTGCGTCTCTGCGCCTCTGCGCGAGAATTTCCGTAAATTTTTAGCCCGCACTACTTCCTAGAGCCACTTATGCTTGGGATAGCGGCGTGATAGCTCCGGTTTGATCTTCGGATAAGTCTCTTTCCAGAAGGAGTTCAGATCTTTTGTGATCTGGATTGGTCGACGATTGGGAGCCAGGATCTCGATCGTCACCTCGGCCTTTCCTTCCGCCAGTTTCGGAGCGGATGTCACGCCGTAGAGATCCTGGATCAAGGCGCTCATGGTGACTTGGCCGGTTGCCTTATAGAGCAGGCGGGCCTTGCGCCCTGCAGGCAGTTCATGGCGCTCGGGGGCCAGACGCTCAAGGGCCGAGCGCTGGGCCGGAGACAGCAGCGACTGAAGCGCAGGTAGAGCCGGTTTATCCTTCACCTCGCGGTAGCCCACGGATCCCCGGCACCACGCCTCCAGCGCGAGTTGGCGCTCCGTCTCATCGAAGGAGGGAAGTTCGAGCTCTGGGTGATGGTGAGACAGCCATTGAACCCGCTGCATCCACTCCTCGGTCTCTTCCTTCCAAGTGGGGAGGGGAAGATCCCCTTCGGCCAGAGCAGCAGCCAAAACGCTGGAGGCTTCCTCGCATGGCTGGGCATCGCGGTGAACCGACTCCAGCACCAGATCGCGGAAGACCTTCTCAGTGCGCTTCACGACGCGGTTGGTGGACGTGTCGAAGAAGTAGTCGTTCCTATCTATGAATTCGTCCGGAAAGAGATCCCTCAGCATCTGCTCGTCGATAGCGGTCACCATCGAGAGCTGGACGCGGACATCGCCGCTGCCCTGACCGATCTCGCTGATTTCCGCGGCGACTACCAGTCGGCTTTCTGAGGCGGCACTCTCCTTGGTAAGCAGGCCTCGTCTGCCATGGACGATGTCGCAGAGATTCGTGCCAGCCCCTCGTCGGCGTGCCACCTGATCGGCAAAGCCGGCCAGAATACAGCGAGCCAAGGACTCGTCCGGAGCGCTCGGAGCATCGACATCGAGTCCCTGATTCTCGGCAAGTCGGAGGAACTGCTCGAAAATCTTGGCCGTCTGCCTCGCGGCGTCGCCATGGACGGCGAGTTGGCGGCAGCGGTCGGCGCGGAAATCATTCTTTTCAGCCCAGCGGAAGGCGCGGGCCATCACTAGGAAGTCGGAGCCTCCACCGCCGAAGAGATCTTGACGCTCCTCCTCCGTCTTGCGGTCTGTGCGAAGCAGTAGTGGACGCGACTGGGTCAGGGCTGCCATCAGGGCCACGGCGCGGACACAGCCGTACTCTTGGGCCGCTAATAGCATGCGGGCATATCTGGGGTGGGTGGGGAAGGCCAGCATCCGCCGTCCCATCGGAGTGATTTCTCCGTCATGATCGAGTGCCCCGAGATCCCGCAGGAGTGTTTCCGCCCGCGTCAGGGCCTGATCCTTGGGAGCATCCAGCCAGCGGATCGCATCCATGGAAGCAAATCCAGCAGCCTTGAGCGTGAGGAGAACCTCACTCAGGTCGACACGATGGATCTCCGGAGCCTCGCGTGGGATGCGTCGAGTGTGGTCACGCTCGGTCCAGAGACGGAGACAGACCCCGGGTGCCGTGCGTCCCGCCCTGCCCGCACGCTGATCAGCTGAGGCCCGACTGATCTTCTCGATCAGAAGTGTGTTGATGCCACGCCGGGGATCGAAACTCGCGATACGGGCCAGACCGCTATCGATCACGCCGGTGACCCCGTCGATGGTCAGGGAGGTTTCCGCAACGTTGGTCGCCACGATCACCTTGCGGCCGCCGCCCGAAGAGACAGCCGCATCCTGATCGGCGGGAGTGAGTTCCCCGTGAAGGGGCAAGGCGGCAATCGTTGCCGGTAGCCTTACCCTCAGCGTCGAGATGGTCCGCGAGATCTCGTAGGTGCCGGGCATGAAGACCAGGAGGTTGCCGGCGGTCTTCTTCAGCATGGTCTCGGCAGCATCGGCAGCGAGGTCCCAGGGCTTCTCCTCCCCGGGATCCCGGGTGAGGTATTCGATATCGACGGGATGGGTCCGTCCCCCGGAGCGGAGGACAGCACAGGGTTGCAGATAGTCGGCCAGCGCGGAGGTATCTAGGGTTGCCGACATGACGATGATCTTCAGATCGGGTCGACGTGTTGCCTGAAGCTCCAGCGCCTGGGCCAGCGAGATATCGCTGTAGAGGTGCCTCTCGTGGAATTCATCAAAGAGCAAAGCACTCACTCCGCTCAGTTCGGGATCTCCCAGCATCTGGCGTACGAGAATGCCTTCGGTGACAAAGAGGAGGCGTGTTGCCGAGCTTGAGGCATCATCCAGCCTGATCCGGTAACCGACTTCGTCACCAACACGGCCCTTGCGTTCATGAGCGACACGGGCAGCCAGCATACGAGCGGCAAGCCTTCTTGGCTGAAGGATCACGGCGCGACCCGAACCCAGGATCCCCGCATCGAGCAGCATCTGGGGAATCTGGGTCGATTTTCCCGAACCCGTTGGTGCTTCCACGATCACGCGGTTGCCTCGGGTCAGTTCGGAGATGATTCCATCGCGCAGCTCCTCGATCGGCAGATCGGTCCGACGGATCGTGTTCCTGCTCTCGGATGATGAGGAGTTGTTCGGTTCTGGTAACATGCGGTTATCTGGTGTATCTAGAAACCATGCAGACGGGCAGACATTTTGGCGTTCTTGCGCTGATGGCCATCGCTTGCCACGGAGCCCAGTCCATGGACCCTGCGAATACCCCGATGACGGAGCCGCAGAAACAGGCCGCCGTTTTCCTGGACGCCCTGAGTGTGCCCTCTCCCGGCGAGGTCTTTGCAGCGCTGAACAAGGCCTGCAGGCCCAATTGGGCCACGCTTGTCACGCCTGCCACTGCACCGGTGACAACCGAGCGTCCCCAGCTTGCCCTTGCCGTCGGCGTTCTCACGGCCAATGGTTATATCGCGGTTGAGGCTCAGGATGGTCAGCAGGTGAAGAATGTCGGCCGCGAGTTGATGGCCCTAGCCAAGTCACTGGGTGTTAGCCAGAGCCTGCTCGGGAGAGGAAACAGCCTCATGGAATTTGCCGACAATAACGATTGGGACGCCCTTGCCGATGAGTTGGAGGCCACGGAAAACGAGGTTAAAAACACCATGGTGGAGCAGAAAGACCGCGATCTGGTCACCCTGACATCCGCCGCCGCATGGCTGAGAGGACTCGAAGTCGCCACCGGCGTCGTGCTTGCCAGTGACTCTCTGCAGGGGTCCGGGACGCTTTATCAGCCCGAGCTGGCCCGAAGGCTGGCCAAGCAACTCGACTCCCTTCCTGATCGGATGAAGAGAGGGGCACTCGTTCCCGCGGTAAAGAGGACTTTGGAAACAACGGCCTCCCTACTTGAAAATCCCGATCCGAAGGGTGATACCCTGCGGAAAAACTATAAAAAGATTTATGACGATTGCTCGGTTGTCGTGAAAGCGATCCTCAGTTCCTCGACTCCAGCACCCACCGCCACTCCCTCTCCCGCATTGAGCACTAAACCACCCAAATCATGAGAATCAAAAAAATCATGTTGAGGGAAACGCTATCCCTGACGGTGATCCTGCTGCTCGGTTTTTCTGCGAGGATGATGGCACAGGATACAGTTTCTTCATCGGCGAAAGTTATGGAATCGATTCCGACGGAATCACGCCGGATGGCGTTGGAAACGGCCGGGGCTTTTCAGAACGACGGGTTCAGGATCCGTGATGGGGAGTGGAGCGCCACTCTCTCCAAAGGAGCGCCCGTCTTTCTCCAGGTGACGCTCTTTGCGGGAGAGAATTACTGGTTTGTGGCTGCCTCTCAGGCGACCGGAGCCCTGCTGCGCGTCACAGTCTTTGATGCCTCCGGCAAGCCAGTGAAAACCGAACTCTGGCACAATGAGGCCAACGCCGAAGGGACACGGAGTGCAGCCGGAGTTGCGCCGACTCAAAGTGGGAAGTACTTTATCGGAGTGGAGGGGATGAAGAAAACAAACAGACCGACCGAAGGGTCGCTCGATTTCTCCCTAGTCTACTGCTACAAATAATCCCATGTCATCGCCCTCCTCAGCCACCAAGGAAACCGTAGCAGGGGTGCCCGTGAAGCACTTCTCGATCTTTCTCCACAACAAGGTGGGAGCCCTCCTTGAGGTGGTGAAGTTCTTCGAGCACAAGGGAGTCATTGTTTTGGCCTTCAGCATCGTGGATTCTGCCGAGTCCGCCATTGCCCGCATGATCGTGAGCGATCCCGTGCTGGTGGGGAAGCTGTTGCATGAGCGGGATATTGCTCATGTCGAGACCACCGTTCTTGTCGTGGAGTTGGCGGAAGGGGCCGCAGATCTGGGCCGAGTGCTGAATTGCCTGCTGATGGCCGAGGTGAATCTTCTTTTCAGTTATCCCTTGCTGGTGCGTCCCCGTGGGAAGGCCTTACTGGTCCTCCATGTCGATGACAACGAGTGCGCCTCAACCGTTCTTCAGGGTGAGGGGTATCATATCCTGACTCAGGGCGATCTCTCGCGGTAGGCCTGCAGAAACCCTAGTTTCGCCACCCCTTTCAAAAGATGGCGGAGGGGGTGGGATTTGAACCCACGGAGGCTTGTGACCTCTCCAGTTTTCAAGACTGGTGCAATAAACCGCTCTACCACCCCTCCTGTTTCCAAAAATTAGTTAATCCGATTCTCCGTCTCAAGTCGAGACTTGCGAGGATAATCCCACCCTTTGCCTCGCACCTTCCCAGGGGCTTGATTCAGTCGCAGTTGAGCACCCATAGTACTGAATACATGTGGAAGCGTTTCATCCAGTTCATCACGGAGTCCACATTCCAGGTGTTTTTTGCAGCCGTTTTTCCGCCGACTCCGGGCGATCTTCCGAAGAATCCCAAGCTGATTCTGGTCTTCAGCACGACAGGGATTGGAGATGCACTTTTTGATACTGCTGCCATTAGAAGTCTGAGACTTGCTTACCCCCAGGCGCGGATCGTCGTCTGCGCCCATCGCAAGAGAATGACAGTTGCTCGTCATACGCCGGACGTGGATGAGGTGGTTCCTTACGGCAAATCCCCGTTTCTTTGGATCGGACTGCTCCTGCGGTTCCATCGGGAGAGGCCCGATCTGGTGATCCTCCTGCGTAGCAATGAAGAGGTTGTTCCCCTTGCCTATTGCATCAACCGGAAGGCCCTGTTCGGTGGCGACTGGAGGGCAGGCAATTTCAAGCACCTGCTATCGCATTCCGTCACGATGCCCGAAGGAGAGCATATCCTCAGGCATGGGACAGTCATTGCCGAGGCCGCGGGGGGAATTAAACAATTGCCCAAGATGGTTTATGCTCCGAAGCCAGAAGAACTCCGGGGCATCCAGAACAGGTTTCAGGCTTGGGCCCAGACGCCTTTTCTTATCTTCCAGACGGGTGGGGGAAGGACATTGTCATGGAGGAACTGGCCCGTGGACTCTTATGTCCGGACCATTCGGTGGCTGGCTGAAATCTGTGATCTCCAAGTTATTCTGACGGGGGGCAAGGATAATGAGGCCGCCGCGACAGCCATCGAAGCGTCATGCCCTTGGGTGATCAATCTGTGCAGTAAAACGACTCTGGAGGAAACGGCGGCCCTCTTAACTCGTGCCGTCATGCTCGTGAGTACGGACACCGGAGTCATGCACCTAGGAATCGCTGTCGGGTGCCCCACGCTTGCCCTGCTCCATCATTCGAGTCCCGCCAGGGGATTTGGCCCCACCGATTTGAGCGACGGCCATGAGGTGATCGAGCTCCCCCTTCCCGAGCTGAAATCGGACCGAGTCCACGAACCCCAGCAACTCCATGGCGAGATGGAGGGAATACGGGATGAGGATGTCCGTGGAGCTATCCGGCGCATCCTGGTGCGCAGGGGAGTGAAGCTATCGGAGGTCATCTGACCCAGGCTTGTTAGGCCGTTGCTTCGCCTTTCAGTGGATGGACAGACGCCACTCCGATCACCTGGGCGATACGTTCGTGCAGTCCGCGCGGACTGTTTTTGCGGCTGCGTCTTGGTCGGCCATTGCTTCGCATCCGCTTCGGCTACCCGCAACGGCCTCTTTGCGATGAAATCACCGTTTCCCTAACTCTCTCTTAACAATCCCAACATCCCATAAGGAACCCAATAATATTAGCTGAACTAATAACCTTACACCCTTTCCTCACCCCCAGGAGGGGCGACCCGTAACAAATAGTTAACTAATTGATGCGCAGATAGCTTCTAGCCGATGACAGAGGCGGGAAGCAATGGATCCGCCCATGTCGGCACGATGGGAAATTTTTTTAAAAAAAGTTGCTAATTCATGGCAATCTCACAGATTGTACTAAACCACAGTTTTTCTAGACACTAGAAGCGTGCAATTCCCCCTCCCATCATCGAATCTCCCAACGGTCCCCCATCTGGAGGATAAACCGAGTTGCTTGGGTGATAAATATTCGCTTATGAGACAACGCGTTAGGGCGTTTTCTTCAGGTGCCGCACCTGTCCGCAAAAGCATTCTCTCGGCGCGGTCCCTCATTCTTCTCCTCCTCCTCGCCCCAGCAGCTAAGGCGGCTACAAACGATTGGAAGAGCAATGCAACTTCAGTCACGTGGGCAACTGGCGGCAACTGGTCTACGGGATCTGCACCCGTTACCACCGATATCGCCCGGTTTAATCAGACAAGCTACTTAAACCAGCCGACTGCTGGAACGACTACGATCGCCGGCCTTGTCTTCGGTGACGGCACGACAGCCACGGCGGCCACGACCATCACCATCACCGCGCTCACCTTGGGGACAAGCGGAATCAATATCTTTGCCAACGCAGGGGCTGTCACCTTGACTGGCGGTAATATCAACCTCAACGGAACCCAGATTTGGTCTAACAACTCCTCAAGCACGCTCACCGTCGCATCGGGAGTGAGGACAGCAACTGCTGCTGACTCCACACTCACCGTTACTGGATCTGGTAACACCACGATTTCGGGAATTATTGCCAACCAAACCAAATTAACCTCACTCACCAAGGAAGGCACTGGCACCCTTCGACTGACGGGAGTCAATACCTTCACGGGAGGAGTGACCCTGAATAACGGCACCTTGCAGGTGGCTACTAGCGCCAGTGCACTTGGCGCAGGTGCCCTCACTCTGAACGGCGGCACTCTCGACTTGGCCCATAATGGAGCACTGACCTTCAACAGAAACACCACCGTCGGTGGAAACACCACCATCATTTCCGAAAAGATTACCGCCGGTGCTGGTGCCACCTACACCTTCGGCACACTGGCAATCGGTGCCAATACCCTCACTGTCCAGGGAGGTAATGTGACGAGCGGCACGGCAGGCCTTACCTTCGGAGCTACCACACTCAATGGCAATGCGACCTTCGAT
>Ga0194059_1000105_pt1 | contig 41126 bp, 48 predicted proteins | sample SepL6211m_MetaG_FD_163426 | JGI IMG/M metagenome (GOLD analysis project Ga0194059, IMG submission 163426) | Anoxic zone freshwater microbial communities from boreal shield lake in IISD Experimental Lakes Area, Ontario, Canada - Sep2016-L626-11m | ecosystem: Environmental > Aquatic > Freshwater >...
CTGTTCGATAAGCATGGGTTCCTCTTTCAGATAGAATGGTTGGTCGCGCTTCCATAACTACCTGAGGGAACTCATGCTTTTCAATTATTAAAGAACAAAATCATGCATTAATTACTGTGACGAACCTGATTTTTATGATGTCTATATATTTATAAGGCAAAATCTTGGCCTGGTCTCAAAGGCCAGCTCGGGAGTTGGTATCGTGTTATCGCTTTTTAGTAACCGACCAAGTATCGAGCTGGCCTTTGTGAGTGCAACTCCAAAGGACAATGATTTTGCCACTATGATTGTTAATTTTGCGTAGGTAAGTCAAAATTTTATGAACAGAAAAGAGAATTTTTTTTTGGGGAAATTTTTTTTACCGATATGATATTTACATGATTATTATAGCATATCTGCAAATATGGTGAAAGTATGGCGACAATCGTAGCTATTTCGTAACAGAAATAAAAAAGGACTCAAGCAATTAAGCCTAAGTCCTTGTTATTTATGGTGCGCCTGGAGCGATTCGAACGCCCGACCTACGGATTCGTAGTCCGTTGCTCTATCCAGCTGAGCTACAAGCGCATTAAGAGAAGGCTTTATAGCGCACTGGACGGAATATATCAACTGTTTTTTGATGGTGCCACTGCATCCATGCCATCGTGGCCGTATTATCTCTACCAAAACCGGTTATTTTCATATATTGTCCCGCTTCAGTAGAACTGACATTTTCATGAAGGGCCTGTGATGGAACACTTTATTCTCGAAATCAACGAATCTGATGTGAAGCGAGAGCGTGAAAAATCACGCGAGCTTCGTAAAAGTCGCTGGTGGCAGAATCGCCTTGCCCTTGGGCGGTGCCACTATTGCAGCGGTAACTTCTCTTCGGAAGATTTGACCATGGATCACCTTGTCCCGGTGTCCCGGGGCGGAAAAGCATCGCGTAACAACGTTGTGCCCGCCTGTAAGGAGTGCAACAGCCGTAAAAAATATCTGCTTCCGATTGAGTGGGAAGAGTACTTAGCCGGGCAAGAGAGCCAACCAGCGGAGACTACAAGTGAGTAAATTGAAAAGCCGCTACAAAGTTGTCATCTATGACTGTGACGGCGTAATCCTTGATTCTATGGAATCCAACTATATTTTTTACAATCGCGTCATGGAATTTCTGGGCAGGGGTGAGATCGACCGGGATGACCGTGAGGCAAAAAGGGTTCTGCACACCTATTCATTCAACAATGTGATGGAGTATTTCTTTGCCGATGATCTGCGGCGGGAAGAGGCCTTCCAATTTGCCAAGACCATCCATTATCGCGATCTGATGCCGTTTATGAAAATGGAGGATGGTTTTGTCAGCGCCCTTGATCAATTAAAAGGGCACACATCCCTGGCAATCTGCACCAATCGGGCGACATCGATGGAGATGATAATTGAGGATTTCGGGCTGACAGGGTACTTCGAATATATCATGACGGCTGCACAGGTAACTAACCCGAAGCCCCATCCGGAACCGCTCCTGAAAGTATTGAAACACTTTGGAGTTGAACCGGATGAGGCTCTTTTTATCGGCGACGGTGAAGTTGACATGCAGGCCGCTCAGGGTGCCGGCGTTCCGTTCATCTCCTACAAATCCGATCTACCCGGACTGGCCCGGATTGAGCACCATTCAGAGATAGTCCGGCATGTTTTCTCACCGGTTTAGCAGAGACTGTTACCGTACCAGCTTCGAAAGCTTTTTAAATTCATCTGACCCGGCGACTTTCAACAACTGAAACAGGACAGACTCTGTTGAGGTCGGGGTCGCTCCGGCAAGGGTCATGGCCTGCAGAGCGGTCTCCCAGTTCTGTTTGCTGCGGCTCATGACGGCATCCTTCACAACATGGACGGTCAGACCGGCATCACGAAGCTCGATCACCGTCTGCAATACACAGACATGTGTTTCCATACCGGTTATTATTACCTGACTCCTGCCGGTTGCCTTGAGCGCTGCAACAAATTCCTCGCTGCCGCAACAGCTGAAAGCCATTTTTTCATAACAGGGAGCGAGTGCTGCCTTTGCCTTCAGTTCCGTCACTGTCGCGCCCAGTCCTTTCACATACTGTTCGGTTAAAATCACCGGAACATTCAATTCAGCGGCACTCTCGAGAAGAATACCGATATTTTTTACACGGCTCTTCAGCACAGCTTCATCCATGGCGACACACAGTTTTTCCTGCACGTCAATTACCACCAGCACCGCTTTATCACGGTCCAGAAAAAAATGTTCCTTTATTGACATAGAATCTCCCTTACATTTGTTCCGGACGCGACCGGATGAAAAACTACACAAGTGCCTTCGCTGCTGCAATAGCGGCGGCATAATCAGGCTCCCCGGTGACTTCGGGAACAATTTCGATATAACGGATGATATTGGCGGCATCAACGACGAACACCGCACGCGTCAGCAGCAGCAACTCCTTTATCAGCACCCCGTAAGCCAGCCCGAACGAGCGGTCGCGGTAATCGGAAAGCGTGATCACCTTATCGATTCCAGCGGCTCCGCACCAGCGTTTCTGGGCAAAGGGGAGATCGAGACTTATTGTCAGAATCACGGCATCTCCCGGCAACGTGGCTGCTTCCTGATTGAAACGGCGGGTCTCCGTATCACAGACCGGTGTATCGAGGGACGGTACCGCACTGATGATTTTTATTTTCCCTGCATAGCTTGCGAGCGATGCGGGGGCCAAACTGTTATCAACAACGCTAAAATCGGGAGCTGCGTCACCAACCGTGAGCCCGGGGCCCAGCAAAGTCATCGGATTTCCTTTAAACGTAATGATTCCTGTTTTCTCACTCATGATCAATCCTCCTCGTTAAGTTCTACCGTTTCAGGTAGTCTGCTGCACTCTTCACACTCTGTACGATCATCGGCTAAAATAGTCAACAATTGCATCACCAGACGATAGGTGATCCCCCACAGCACCGGCATGTTGTCAACAGGGAGTTGTATTGCCGGCACGTTAAACGATTTATCATCAAAAGCAACGGGGCTGCTGGCATGTCGTTCAGGATCACGGAGGTCCGAAAGAGCCACCCAGAAAAGCTTGCGAACCTCTTCATTCAATTCCGGTCGAATCTTGTTCTTATCAACCGCGAAGAGACAGCAGGAAACTTGTACCGGCAGGTTGGCGCCGATGATGTCTGATAGCCGCCCCAGGTATGTTCCCTCCATGAGGTCGATACCGATTTCTTCGAGCGTTTCGCGGCACGCCGCGTCGCAGGGCATTTCTCCCTCTTCCAGTTTACCACCCGGGAAGGCGATGTGACCCGACCACGGGTCCAGGTCATGAGATGCCCGCTGAATAAAGAGTATTTCAAGATCGTGCGCATCCTGATGTAATATCATGGCGACTGCTGCGGGTGTACGATCACCCGAACAAGGATCAGCGACGGCTGAATACTGGGCCAGGTTTTTCGTAATTGATTCAAATACTCTATCGTTTTGAACGTGCCTGCTCTGCATATTGTCCATGTTCCTTTCATCTTCAATCACATCCTCTCCATATCGACGACCATCGTCAAGCACAAATGTGATCAAGACTCTTTGAAGCCGATTTTTTTTTAGCCACTTGTGTCTTGCCAGAGAGATTTCTTACTGGTAATTTATCGTTGTTACTCTCATGTAGTGCATGTTTGCCCTGCATATGAATGATTCGGCGGAAGTATCTATTGAACAGTAAGGTGCACTCAGACATGCCCGCGATCTCAATCCTCATGCCGGTCCGCAACGAAGAACAGTACCTCCGGGCAACACTCGACTCGATATATCGACAGACGTTTACCAACTGGGAGTTGATCGCTGTTGACGACGGATCAAATGACGGCACGGCGGCAATCCTCTTTGAGGCTTCTCATGGTGACGCCCGTGTTACCGTGATCAGGCGCGACGGAGGCGGTCTGGTAGCAGCACTCAATAGCGGATTAGCAGCATGCCAGGCACCTCTGCTGGCCCGACTGGACGGAGATGACATCTGCCATCCGCGCCGTCTGGAGCTGCAAGCCGCTCTTCTCGATGCACAGCCGGAAATCGGACTGGTGGCAAGCGCCTTCCGCCATTTCCCCCGGACCGGACTCAAGCAGGGGATGATCGACTATGAGTCATGGCAGAACAGCCTGACTGATCATGCCCTCGTCATTCGTGATCTGCTGGTTGAATCGCCCTTTGTCCATCCCTCTATTATGACACGCCGGTCTATCATGACAGGTCTTGGCGGTTATCAGGATAACGGCTGGCCCGAGGACTATGATCTCTGGCTGCGCATGGCAGCAGCAGGAGTGCGCTTTGCCCGTCTGCCGCAGAACCTCCTGTTCTGGCGTGACCACCCGGAACGGGCCACCCGCACCATGGATGAATATGCGGCACACGCCTTCCGCGCCTGCAAATGCCACCACCTGCTGAACGGCTTTCTCAGAGGCGTTGCTGACGTTGTCATCGCCGGGGCGGGACTGGAAGCGCGGGCCTGGCAGCGTCTGCTGGCGGCAGCAGGGGTGACGGTGTCAACATGGCTTGATGTTGATCCGAAAAAAATCGGGCGGACATTGCACGGTGCACCGGTAATTTCCCCCAATAAGCTTCAGTTGTTTGGCAGAAAAATGATTGTGGCGATCGGCGTGCGCGGTGCGCGGGAGCAGTTTCGGAGTGTCGCAAAAACATATGGGTGGCACGAAGGCATGGACTTTGTCTGTGTCGCATGATAAAAATCAGCAGACCATATGACACAATGTAGCAAAAGAACTAAAAGGTAAGGAGTAGCCGATGTTACCAAGCAAAGAAGAGATGGCTCTTACCATCGATGAAACAGACTGGGGCAGCCTGCGCGCTCACCTCAATCGTGGTGGACTCATTCTGGTTGATGATTCCCTTGATCTCGCTGATACCGCTCATAAAGTAGCTGCCGATGACATCACTATTATTCAGCGACTGGTTGAATACGGCATGATCGGCAAACCATCTGATGCAAAAATTCGCGCATGGGAAGAGGATAAACAGAAAAAATTCGCCATGCTGATTGTCAGCCCGTATGTGTTGTTCCAGGAAAAAATGCCGACATTTCACTGAGGTTTACCATGGACATCATCCTGAACGACATTGAAGTGCGCGTACTGGGCAGCCTGATTGAAAAAGAGCTGACTACCCCGGAGTATTACCCGCTGTCGCTCAATGCACTCACCAACGCCTGCAACCAGAAATCCAACCGAGATCCGGCCATGACTCTGGCAGAGGAGGAGGTCGTGCGGGCACTGGATTCGCTCCGCTTCAAGCAGTTGGCGGTTCTTTCCGCTGATGGCGGCCGTGTCCCGAAGTATCGTCATCTGATGGCCGAAAAATCAGGGTTGATGCCGGCTGAACTGGCGATCATCTGCGAACTGCTGGTGCGTGGCCCTCAGACTGTCGGTGAGCTGCGGACCCGGGGAGAGCGGATGCACCCGTTTGGTGATCTGGCTGCAGTTGAAGAGGTCCTGCAGGAGTTGCTGGTGCGTGAAACGCCACTGATTACCCTCCTGCCGCGCCAGTCGGGGCGAAAAGAGGGGCGCTATGCCCAGCTTTTTTCCGGAATTCCGGAGAACAGCGAAGAGAGTTCAGAAGCACGCCCCGAGCCGGCCCGGCAGAGGGTAGTTGCAGAAAATGAGCGGGTTGCGAAGCTGGAGGCGGAGGTGGCTTCGTTACGTGAAGAAATTCTGGCCCTGCGGCGCTTGATGGAGGAGTTCAAGAAGCAGTTTGAATAACGTCCTGGTCCTCTGACCAGAAGCGTCTCTGCAACTCATCCATCAACGGCTTGAGGCTTTTCCGGTCACGGGCCGATACGGTGACACTGTTGCGGGTTCGCGCTGATTGACGCACCTTGATAAAAGCCACCGTATCTTTCTTTTTCAAATCCGTCAGAAGGTCCGCCTTGTTATACACCAGCAGTTCCGGCTTATCCCCTAGCTCCAACTCCGTCAGAATGGTACGCACCTGGGTGATCTGATCCTCAAAACGGGGGTGGGAGGCGTCGACGACATGCAGCAGCAGGTCGGCATCCCGCATCTCTTCCAGTGTCGCTTTGAATGCACCCAACAGAGATTTCGGCAGGGAACGGATAAAGCCGACCGTGTCGGTAATAATGACTTCCCGTTCACGCGGGAAGCGGAGACGCCGTGTGGAGGTGTCAAGCGTCGCAAAGAGCAGGTCTTCGGTAAAAACGTCGCTCTTGGTCAGGGCGTTCAGCAGCGTTGATTTGCCGGCATTGGTGTAGCCGACGATCGAAATGATCGGCACTCCCGCCTTCACCCGCTGTTTGCGCCGCTGATCGCGCCCTTGAGAAAGCTCTTTCAGCTCCCGCTCGAGAGTAGTGATCCGGTCCCGGACCCGGCGCCGGTCAGTTTCGAGTTTAGTCTCACCCGGCCCGCGCCCGCCGATGCCGCCCATCAGCCGCGACATCTGCACTCCGCGACCGGTCAGACGCGGCAGAAGATATTTGAGCTGCGCCAGTTCAACCTGAACCTTGCCATCCAGAGTCTTTGCCCGTCGGGCAAAAATATCAAGTATCAATTGGCTCCGGTCGATGACCTTCAATTCCGTCATTGCAGAAACGGAGCGTATCTGGGCCGGCGTCAGCTCCTGGTCGAACACCAGCATGCTGGCGCCACGCTGCATCGCCCTGATGACAACGTCACGCATCATCCCCTCCCCCATGAGAAATCGGGGGTTGAGAGTTTTTGGGCGCTGGATGAATTCATCGAGCGCCTCCACCTGAGCGGTGCGGGAGAGTTCACGCAACTCCGCCATCGAATCTTCAGCTTCCTGACGGGTACCCGAGGTTGTGACGGAGATCAGAATAGCCCGTTCGAGAACATCCTTCGCCTGAGGCAGGGCTCGGGCCGCCTTTTCCAGATCTGCTTCCAACTCCGGGATGAAATGAACGCAGTCAAGGTCGATTCTTTCAAGCGGAACAATCGGATCAAGGGTCGTCGTTGCACCCCGTTGATCGGGGGCCAGAAAGGCAAGCTGGGCAAAAATCTGGTTTTTACCCGGCACGGAGAGCAGGGCGGCAAGAAGATCAAAGCGCAGCAGGGAAAGATCAGTCAAATCGTCTTCAGAGACCGGCTCGTTTTTCAGATGTGTATGGATAAAGCGAAGGCCGCGCATGACTCTTTTGCCGAGGGGGTAATCGCGCAACTCCGGTATGACGACCCCTTTTTCATCGCCGACAATGACATATTCCACATTGCCGGCACGATTAACGAGGAGACCGATTTGACGGCGGAGTTCACTGGAGAGTTCGACGAGGCGGGAAGCAAGTTCGTGGGAGCAGAATTCAGCAACCGGTACCCGCCTGCGATAGAGGCGTTCCAGAGACTGAATCTGACTTGATTTTAAACCGGCAAGATTGCCAAATACTTCTTTAATGGGATGACTCCGAATTACAACCCGATGATATTATAACCGCCGTCAACATAATGGATTTCACCGCTGACACCGCTTGCCAGGTCGCTGCAGAGGTAGAGTGCGGCGCCGGCGACATCCTCCTGGGTGATCGATCGCCGGAGCGGCGCCTTTGACTCCACGTGGTTGAGGATAGTGTGAAAACCGTTCACCCCTGCCGCCGCCAACGTGCGGATCGGCCCGGCGGAAATAGCGTTTACTCTGATTCCTTCCGGGCCGAGCGCCTCGGACAGATAGCGGACCGATGCTTCCAGCGCCGCCTTGGCAAGGCCCATGACATTGTAGCTCGGAAACACCTTCATCGCCCCGTAGTAACTGAGTGTCAATGCAGCCCCCCCCCTCCCCTGCATCATCGGCTGGGCCGCTTTCAGGACGGCCAGAAATGAATACACACTGATATCCATGGCGGTGGCGAAACCTTCCCGGGTAGTGCTGAGAATAGTCCCCTTAAGCTCTTCCTTGTTGGCAAAAGCAACCGCATGGATAATTATATCAACACCATCCCACACTTTGGCGAGTTCGCTGAATACGGAAGCTATTTCTTCGTCACTGGTAACATTACACGGCAGTATCGCTGCGGCGTCAATTGACTCTGACAGGGGACGTACCCGCTTTTCAAGCGCCTCCCCGGCGTAAGTTATCGCCAGTTCGGCTCCCTGTTCATGAAACAGCCGGGCGATCGCCCAGGCGATACTCTTTTCGTTGGCAATACCAAAAATTACGACTTTTTTTCCTCGTAGCAACATTCTTTGCACTCCTCCTGTTCACCCTGCGGTGGCACTGTCTTAGCAGACACAAGAGTGTTTTCAATAACGGACAGACGCTTCTCGATCGCTTCGAGCATCTCCAGCGTCCGGTCCTGCTTCCCCTTGATCGCAAATACGACAAACGGCATGATCAGCCAGACAACAGCCAGAAAAAGGCTGATGATGCTCATCATTACCATGAAACCGCCAAAAACTTCCATATCAACTCCCGCTCAATTTCTGCTCGCTTATATCACAGTACCGCCTGAAAGTTAAGGTGATATTTATTGTGTACCACAGAGCAGCGCGGCATGGTTTGAGCTGAACTGCGGCGGATCATGCCTGATTATCGGGGCAATGGCGGGATGACGCTTGAATTCACTCTCCAGAAAGTGACGCACCTGTTTACGATCCCACCCGCCCGGATGCCGGAATGATGTATAGAGGGACAAATCTCCCTCATAGAACGGCTGATTGCCATATTCTGCCGCTTCATCTCCGTAAAGCGGCATATTGAACAGCGCCAGGTTAAGAAACGTGATCGCCCGACCATGGAGGGCAACAAATTCCAAAGTCCGGCGCGCTTCAACCACAGTTTCCCCCGGTGTCCCGAAGAGCAGATAACAGTACACCGCGATCCCGGCATCTTTAAGATTGGTAAGCACCCGCACAGCGAGCCCCAGATCGATCCCCTTATTCATCCGGTCCAAGACATTTTGATCACCGGACTCCAGACCCAACTTAAGCATGACACAGCCGGATCTCTTCAAATCATGGCAGAAGCCGGCATCAGCCAACTGTTCATCAATCCGGGCGAAACCGTACCAGGGCGCACCGGGCGGATGCTCCACAAGGGCGTGCAACAGTGCAGGGCTGATGGCATTATCAAGCAGATGGATCAGGCGCGGAGCAGTTTGGTCAGTCAGACATTGCAAATCTGACAACACCGTGGCTACCGGTACCGGATGATAGGCATTCCCTTCAGCACGTTCCGGGCAGAACGCGCAGCGATTCCAGTAGCAGCCACTGGCGGCACTGTAGGGGAGAATCAGACCGGGAGACAGGTACTCAGTAAGCGGGAGGGCGGTATAATCGGGAGGCACACGATGACTCAGAGCCGGACTGCTCCCCATATATTCAAGGAGAGGCCCTTCGCCCGGGCCACTGACAAGGTGATCTATCAGAGCACCAAAAGGGTTGCGCCAGTCGGGGCGCTGCATCCAGGAGGTTATCAGGCCGCCGCCCACGACAATTTTCAGCCCGGGAAAATGTGCCCGGACGTAGCCGATCATGGCAAAAGTGCAGAGCGCTTGGCTGAGATAATTGAGGGAAAAACCGACCGTGCCTACTCCGGTGAGAAGATCCGGGAGCCTCTGGTTGAAATAAGGAAAAAAGGGATTCTGTTCAGGATGCTCAGATACTTTGAGTAAATCGGCACTGCGCAGCGGCGAGAGCGTTTTGTGCTGATAATCGGCCAGTCCGATGGCAACACCACGGTCAGCAGCTGAGACAGCCAGGAGGCGGTTGAGGTCACTGACTGCGCGGCGATATCGATCGGGCACCTGATAGGTGGCGATATCGCGGAGTGCTGCAATATTGGCAATCCGCCCCCTGAAAGCCCGACGACTCCAGGTATCAGAAGCACCTGGCGGCTGGTCCAGCAGCCAGAGCTGCCCTTCAAGGTTGGCATCGAGCAGCCGGCACGGCACTCCATGGGCCTGCAGATGTGCCGCCAGACGGGCAATGCCGGCCGGCGGTTCACACGCTTTTGCGAGAGGGGGGAATATAAGCAGCATGCGAATTACTGGTACTGAATATAGAGCGGCTTCGGATTCAGCTTGAGGACATCCTGCGGTGTCATCAGCGGGTCTTTTTTCTTCGTGTCATTGTGATAGAAAAGCTTGAATCCGGTATACTGCACCGGCTCGGCAACAACATAATCCTTGTAGGAATCGCGTTTCAGCCAGGGAGCGCCCCAGCCGTCCATATGCATGACGATCTGTACTTCAGGTCGGAGTATGATGCTTTTTGAATTTGTGACACCGTTGCGGGTGAAGCGGTGTACGGTAAACACTTTGGGGGGGAGATTATATTTTTTGACCAGATCCTTCAAATAGCCGGAAGCATAGTTGATATCGGCCGCATCGTAGGTGCCGATCTTCTTGCCCGGTTTTTTACCGCTTTTTATCAGGTTGAATTCCGGGTCAATGCCGAGATGCACGTCGGGATTCTTCAGAATCCACTCAAACCGGGGCAGAACCGCGCGGATATCATCATGACCGGTTTGAATATCGATAAACATGATCGCTCCGGCTTCTTTGGCCCACCCATACACCTGATTGACGATTTTATCAGGCATAATCATGCGATATTTGCGGTCTTTTCCAGGTGCCCCCTGCGCCACCACGGCAATCAGATGCAGAGCAGGCTGTACCGGAGTTGCCGGATCGGCCGCCTGCCATTTGGCAACTTCACCCTTCAGGCGAAGCAGCATTTCATCTTTGGGAAATTCTCCAAGAGCGCCCATTTTTTTTGAAAACGGATTGCCATAATAAGCTACGATGCGCTTTGCCGGGAGGATTGAACCGGGGAGCGGTTGCGGACATTTGACCGGCCAGCCGCATTTTGCGGCATAATCCGGGCTCTCACCGGCATTATACTTTATCGGCGGTGCAGCTTTACGGGCTGCACTGGTTGTTGCCGCAAACGCGGCTGCCTTTCTTGTCGCGGTTGTTGTTGCCGCAAACGCCGCCGCCTTCCTAGCAGCAGTAGTTGTTGCCGCAAACGCCGCCTCGGCAGCTTTCCGCTCAATCTCTTTTTTGGCTTTTACCTGCAACTCGACATTTTTGCTGTCTGTGCATGCTGACAGTGCAAGCGGGATCAACACGAACCACAAGGGGAGAAATGCGTTACCTCGGTATTTCAAATGGTACTCCATATTTTTTTAATTACGTTTTCAGCTCAGAGTCAGGCAGTTATTGGTTGTGATCATCAACAAGAAAATCTTCCACTTCAATGACATCTTTAACCTTGTGTACAAGTGCGTCCGGCCACTCCCTGATTGAGAGCCTGGTCAATATTTTCGATTCCTCAAAGGTCAGGTCAACATCATCGGGTAATTTATCGGCAAGCTCACTCACCCACCGCGTTTCCTCTGCGGTCAGTGGCGCCTGTAATAATTCTTTGTTTGAAGTTTTCATACCCATCTCCGCTGTACCGGTAATTTTTGCAACTGCTATAAATACAGGGAAATCAGATTCCATACAAGCTCTATTTCAGTTCTTTATCTTGACAAAAGAGCCAAGAATATGTCACCAGAGCAGCACTAATATATGACGAAGGAGAAACGACCATGACTGTATGCCCATGCGGAAGCGGTAATCCATACGCCGACTGCTGCGAAAAAATTATTTCAGGCGGCGAGGCGGCGCTTACCGCCGAACAACTCATGCGAGCCCGCTATTCGGGCTATGTTCTCGCCGAAATGAATTTTCTTTTTGAAAGTACCCACCCAGACCATGTACAGGGCTACGACCATGCAGGTACCAAAGAGTGGGCAGAAACAGCAGAATGGAAGGGGCTTGAAATTATCAGCACTGACAGGGGTGGGGAGGAAGACTCCATCGGCGAAGTAGAGTTTATTGCCCGCTTCAACGAAAAAGGCAATGCCCTTGAGCACCATGAGGCCGGCCAGTTTAAGCGAAAAGATGGTCGCTGGTATTTTACCGAGGGGCGGATGGTTAGGCCAAAGCCGTTGACAACATCCAAGATCGGCAGAAATGATCCCTGCAGTTGCGGAAGTGGTCTGAAATATAAAAAGTGCTGTGGGAAGTGAGACACCTTTCAACAAAATAATCCGGACACGAATCCTACTCTTTTTCACCGACATAGATCGTGGCAATACCAAAGGTCAGCTCGTGGAGATGGATGTTGCGGAAACCGGCAGCGGCAATCATGCGTGAAAAATCTTCCTGAGAAGGAAATTCAAGGACGGAGTCGGGCAGGTACTTGTAGGCGTTGTAGCGCGAGAACAAACCGCCGACAACCGGCAGCAGGCGGCGGAAGTAAAAGTAATACAACTGCCGGAACAGCAGCGAACGCGGGGTAGAAAATTCCAGAATTATCATCCGGCCTCCGGGGCGGAGTACCCGCCACATCTCGGCCAATCCCAGCTTCCTGTCAACAACGTTCCTGATGCCGAATGCTATGGTAATTGAATCAAATGTATCGTTGGCAAACGGCAGATCTTCACAGGGGGCAACTTTGAGCTCAATGCGACCGGCGTAGGGCGATGCCGCCACTTTGACAATGCCGAGGTCAACCATCTCCCTGCAAAAATCCGCCCCGGTAATCTTGACAGAATCGGGCGTGCGCAAGGCAATTTCCAGTGCCACATCGCCAGTACCGGTTGCTACGTCCAGAATACGGGAGCCTTCCCGGTATTTGAGCAGTCGCACCGCTTTGGTACGCCAGCGACGATCGATGCCAAAACTTAACAACCGGTTAAGAAAATCATAGCGCGGGGCAATCGCCCCGAACATCTGCTGAATTTTTTCCCCTTTATCAGAAAGCCTGAACATTCGTTTCCACTACCTTTTGGCAGATTTAATGTGCTATAAAACGTGCGTAATTTATGTAGCATATTTTGCAGACCGTTAACCAGAAAAAACAGCCATTCCATTTCATGCAGGAGATGCTGCAGAGTGATTCCCGCCATTCGCATACAGGACGTTGCCGATATACTGATCATGACGGTTATTCTGTACCAGATGTACTCCTGGTTTCGTGGAACACGAGCCATTCAGGTGCTTATCGGGCTGGGAGTTGTGACCCTCATCTATTTTGCCACCCGCTTTCTTGATCTCTACATGACAAGTTGGGTACTTCAGGAACTCGGCACCGTCCTCATAATCCTTATAATTGTCGTGTTTCAAACCGAGATTCGCCAGGCATTGTATCGCTTCAGCCTCCTCCGCCACATTCTTGATAGTCGTCAGGAAACGCAACACAGCCAGTTTCAGGATATTGCCGAGACTCTATTCCGGATGGCGTCCAATAAGACCGGGGCCTTGATCGTTTTTCAAGGCAATGAATCGCTGCACGACCTGATGACTAACGGGGTCACATTAAACAGTGAAATTTCGCCGCAAATGCTCGAATCAATTTTTTATAACGGGGCACCACTTCACGATGGTGCGGCACTTATCAATAACGGCAGGATTGAGAAAGCCGCCTGTCATCTGCCGCTCTCCACCAGTCCCGATATTCCGCAGCATCTCGGAACCCGTCATCGAGCGGCTCTCGGGTTGTCGGAACGGAGTGATGCGGTAATTGTTGTCATTTCCGAGGAGCGTGGAGAAGTTTCTCTCGTGACCACAGGATCTTTGCAACGTATGAACACCCCCACTGATCTCATTTTGGCACTTGATACCTTGCTCCATAGCGAAACGGACAAACCCCGCATCACTCAGCGACATCGATTTTTTTCCAATATGCTGCCGAAGGTTTCCCTCCTGCTTGGTGTCTGCGTTTTCTGGGGCCTGATAACAACCCGGCAGGGACAAATCACAACCGCAACAGTCCCGGTACGATTGCATGGAGTACCTGACAACATAGTGCTGCTCCGCACTCTCCCTGAGGATGTAACAGTTCAGATAAAATCAATGTCAAGCCTCACTCCTCCACCTTCCAAGCTGGACCTGACAGCCGAAGTCGATGCCTCGAAAATAACCGAAGGTACCACCGCCTTACGAGTAAACCATGCAGATATTTCTGCTCCTTCCGGCATGATAATTACGGCGGTATCTCCTACCACTGTTCGAGTCTCCGCTGAAAAGAAACTTCTCAAAAGAGTCCCGGTAAAAGCTGCACTGAAAGGAAGGTTGCCGTCTGTATTGACATTTTCGGAAGTCATCTGTGAACCTGACTCTGTCGACATTGAGGGTCCGGCAAGCCAGATTGCAAAGATAAGTTCAGTAACGACTGAAGACATTGACGCCAGCCAACTGAAAGCGGGAGAAGCGTATCTGAAAAATTTGCGCGTACCGGAAAAACGGGTGTCTATACATCTCGACATCCCCATCACAGTAAAATTATTACCACGCAAACAACACAAACGTTAATTTTTTGGCGTGATATTTGCATTAACTAAAAATCAATGCGTAGTAACAAAGATTGACTTTTAGGTTTTATTGTTATATAAACGTCTCCCTATTGACAAAATCTAAAACAACATCAGGAGGAAACATGGCCCATATTCGTATTGCAATTGCGACCTGCCTCGTGCTCTTACTGCTGCCTCAGATGGTTTTAGCTTCAAAGTCCCATGTCGTACGCACCAGCGAATCGCTGCAGTCAATTGCCCGTAAATATCATGTGTCAGTTGATGAACTGAAATCCGTCAACAACCTGACCGCTTCGCGTGTCTCCAAGGGAGCGCGCCTCATAATTCCGTCGCACCCCGAATCACAGCAAAAAAAAGCAACCGTCGCACCTCTTCAGGAAACCTATAAAGTAGCCAAAGGTGATACACTCCCCAAAATCGCAAAAAAAACCGGCGTCAAGCTTGCTGATATAAAAAATATGAACGGCCTTACGGGCAACCGGATTAAACCGGGACAGGTGCTTGTTCTTGTCGCTACTGACACGCCAAACCGGATCGTCACTGCCAACAGACTGCAACTGATCAACAAAGACCTGTTGAACGAGCAGGAACTGACTGACACATTGGCAGAGTTGACCGATCTCGAATCAGATCGACCGGTTGACCTTGCGAAATCAATTGAAGCAAACCAGGCTATCGGCGGCATCAAAAAAAGTGCGTACAGTTTTCTGGGAGCCCGTTATCGTTTCGGGGGAACCAGTCGCAGCGCTCTTGACTGCTCAAGTTTTACGCAGCAGGTTTTCCGTGAACAGAGCGTTAAACTTCCCCGAACTGCCCGTGAGCAGTTTGTTGTCGGCAATGAAGTAGTACGCGGCGACCTAAAAAAAGGCGACCTTGTCTTTTTCCAGACGTATGCCCGGTTCCCATCGCACGTCGGCATTTATCTTGGTAACCGCAAAATGATTCATGCATCATCCCGTGAACATCGTGTCGTTATTTCGTCAATGGATACCCCCTATTACCTGTCACGATATCTCGGCGCACGGCGAATGGCTGAGACAGCTTCTGACTTTATAGATTTCAGTGACTTACTGTTAGGAGTTGAAGAGGAAACTGAAAATGATGTTTTAACGAACGACACCATGGGTGTCTCACTCAACCTTGCAAAATAGAGCGTATCACGCAGGCAAACCAACACTATCCGGGTCTTCTGACCCGGATTTTTTTTCGCCATGAAAATTCTCCTCACCTACCAATCCGGCCTACCACACCGTAACGATTCCTATATAAATATCCTGCCAACCGGATTGTGCTATCTGCATGCCTGCCTGCAAAATGCAGGATTCAACTCGCTTCTTGCCAATTTTTCTGCCTGGACGCCATCTCAAATAACAGATGAATTGCTGCACTTCAAGCCTGATATCATAGGCATTTCACAATGGACCCACAACAGGCACCATTCAGTTGAACTCGCCACATTGTGCCGTGACGCCCTCCCCGACTGTATTATTATCATGGGTGGAGGCCATGCGACCTTCTGTTATGAGGATATTTTGATCGAACGTTCACCGGTGGACGTTGTTGTTCGAGGCGAGGCTGAAATAACAGTGCTGGAGCTTGTTACAGCAGCCGACTCAAAGAGTGTGTGGCATACCATACCTGGGATTGTTTTTCGCGATGGAGAAAAAATAGTAGTAACCCCACCCCGGAAAACCATTGACAACCTTGATAGCCTGCCTCTTCCAGCGCGCTACCTTGATATTTCAGTCGGCGTTGACCTGGAAATGCAATCTGAATTTATTGTCACTACCCGGGGCTGCCCATCAACCTGCTTTTTCTGCAGTTCGCCAGACTTTTGGGGAAAGAAAGTCCGTTTCCGTTCTCCAGGCGCCATTGTTGAGGAAATTCTCTTTATTCGTCAGAAATATGGACTCATTTATTTTTCAATTCGTGATGACACTTTTACCGCCGACCGCAACAGAGTCCTTGAGTTTTGTAGACTGCTACAGGAACAGGAAGCCAATATCCTCTGGAACTGCCAGTCACGAGTTACCGCACTTGACGAAGAGCTTGTCATTCAGATGAAGCGGGCAGGATGTGAATGCATCCAACTTGGCGTTGAATCAGGGTCTCCTCGTATGCTTCGACAGCTTGGCAAAAACATTCTTCCAGCGCAGATCGAGAAGGCCTGTTCACTGATCAGAGAGATCGGCATTAATCTTTCAGTCTACCTGATCAGTGACGTCCCGGGAGAAACAAAAGAAGACATCCTGAAGACCGTTGAGCTTGTGCGTCACATCCACCCTGATGACGGCTATGTTTCTCCACTTGCCTATTATCCAGGCACACAGCTCTATAAAGAGGCAGTGGCTTCACACCGTATCACGTCCGCAATATTTACCGACTCGCCTCAAACGGCTCTTTACGCTGTCTCTGCTCATGGCACATCAGGGCAGCGGTACATTAAGGAATTGACAAAAAATCAACTGGACAAAACGAACACTTTTAAACAACAGAAATCCCGCCTTGGCTATTGCTACGCGACACATGTTATAGCTGGTGAGTGGTACCGCCAGAGGGGAGAATTTGATAAAGCCGAACTTGAATTTCGGGCGATTACAAAACATCAGCCGCAAAATCCATGGGGGTGGTTTCTTCTTGGAGATTTATATACTGATCGGGGAAATGCGGAGAAAGGGAAAGAATTCTATGCGAAAGTTTTGGCAATAATACCAGAACATGGCCCATCAAAAGCGGCCCGTTCTGTACCATAAAAAAACGGGGCTATTTTCATAGCCCCGCAGATTTGTTCTGATTTTAACTTATTTCACTATCCTGATACCAGGAATGAATGAAATTTTATCAAACGTTTTGTTCAGAGTTTTACTCTGGAAGTTAGCCAAAGGGGGAGTTTCCGGGTACTCTATCTTGTCCCCTTTTGCTATTTTAATTTCCGGCAATGCCAACCAGACCTTCTCACCTTTTTCATCGGCTGCTTCAACATAGGTATAACCGCCCGAGTTCATCGTCTGGGTAACGGTTGCCTTCTTGCCTGCTCCTGCGGGAATTTCCTGAGCCTTCATACCAGCATGTGGATCACCACCTGGAGGTACTGCACCCGGTGCAGCAGCCGGCATCTGACCTTGTTGTGGTGCTGCGACCGGAGCTTCAGTTTTAGGTTTGTCTTTGCACCCTGTAAGGGCGAGAGCGGCGATACTGAGAACTACTAATGCTGTTTTTTTCACCTGCGACCTCCTGAAATTTTAATATCTTTCTCCTTTTAACACATTACTGTCAGGCATTCCAAGATAAATATTAAAACATCCGATAATATAACACTATTTCTCAATTAACCTGTTTATTGAACGGCCCTGAAAAGGGGTAACTACCTATATTTGATGCATTAATTCGTTATTTTCCCCATTATTACGTGATTCGTACAGTGCAATTTGTTCCGCGATTGAAAGTTTACGACGATGGCAGCATATTTGCCCCAAACAGATGCGGCACCGTTCATCCGAACACCATTGGCAGATCAAGCAATCTGGGCACGGGTGTTTTTTTACCGCTTTATCAGGCATTAATACGCAACAGTGCGTTTGACAGCGTTGCCTTCAAGCAGCTGCACAAAAGCTTTACCACTATCAGCATTAACCAGAAGATACCGCGGCAGCTTCAGTACTGAATCAGTTGCCGTCGCGTGGCGGCGTTCAATGGTAAAGGTTGCATTGTAACCAGACTCTGTGGCTTTGCCGATAAGGTAATCATCGTAAAGGCCAAACGGCCAGGCAAGCATATCCACCTTTGCGCCGAGCTCAGTTTCCAGGCGCGCTTTCGATTTATTCAGCTGTGTCTTGACGAGTTGGTCCAGAGCCGGCCGACTGAGTTTCTTACGTTCTTTTTTGAAGTTCGGATGCCAATAGGTATGTGACTGTATCTCAAAAAGACCGGTTTTTGTCAGATCTCGCAATTGGTCCCATGTCATGGCATATTTTGCATTTGAAATTGCAGACGGGTAGGCAAAAATGGTAACCGGATAGCGGTATTTTTTTATAATCGGCAGCATATCACTATAAACAGACTTGTGTGCATCGTCTTCCACAATAACAACCGACTTAGGGCCAGGTGCCGGGGCTTTACCGTGATAATGATCAACCAGCTGCCGTAGGGGAATCACCTTATAGCCGTTATCATGCAGATATTTCATCTGTGCTTCAAAAACAGGGGTCGTGGTCGTCATGCCATCAGCAACAGTTGCACCAAAACGATGATATAACAAAATAGGGACTCGGAATGATTCCGCAGCAGAAGCTGGCAGCGGAAAAAGTGAAGCGACAGTAGTAACGAATATCAGCTGGAAAATAAAACGATATAATGACATAAAATTTCCCGGGTTAACCTCTTACGATAAATACCGAACACATGGCGTTACTGGCAACGGTGTGGGAGACACTCCCTTTAAGCCGGCGCTCGATAATCCCCTTGCCAGAGCTCCCGATAACAATTACGTCTATTTCTTCCCGCTTGGCAACAGAAATTATTTTATCAGCAGGGTTCCCGTACTCAACGATCATTTCTAAAGGAATATCGTGATCGGCTGCACATTTTTCTACGACATAAAAAAGCCGCTCTCTCAGTTCGTCCCATTTTTTTGTTTCCGTCATTGGTGCTGACGGCACAAAATCAGTATAATTTGAAGAAGGGGCATTTGGCAGCACAAGCAAGGCATACACTCGGCTTTTCAGCTGGCTCTGGTTACCGGCGGCAAGACGGATAGCTTCCTCTGCTGCTTTATCAGAATGGGGGGAGCCATCAATTGCCACTAGTATTTTTTTACGCAGGCTAAGCATGGCATCCTCATTTTTTGTAACCACATAAACAGCGGGAACTAAATTTATTTTAGATTTTATGTATATCGCACTTTTTACTGCTTGACAACCGTAAAACAATATTCTACATTTGTCAGGAAAAATAAAAAAAACGTGACATTTGGCTTCTTTTTAAATAACCGGCTATATTCCAGCATGTTATATCGTGTTCCATTACTCTCATACTTGAAAAGGACTACATCCATGGCAAAAAAAGAAAAATCAGAATATCTCATACAAGCAGTTTCGCACGCACTCGATCTTCTCGAGCAGTTTCATGGTGAGGTAGATGAGCTTGGTGTCACTGAACTCAGTAAGCGTTTGAAGTTACATAAAAATAACGTATTCCGACTGCTTGCAACACTTGAATCCCGAAACTATATTGAACAAAACAAAGTAACTGAAAACTACCGTCTCGGCTTGAAAACGCTTGAATTGGGACAGACCTTTATCAAGCAGATGGGTCTTCTGAGACAGGCAAAGCCGGTTCTGGAAGCATTGGTTGAAAGTTGCAATGAAACGACCTACGTCTCGATTCTCAAGGACTTCAATATAGTATACCTAGATGTCGTTGAAACCGCCATGACCGTGAGGGTCGTGCCACGTGTAGGATCGCGGTTGCCTGCATACTGCACGGCAGCAGGCAAGATACAAGTAGCTTATATGAGCGATGAGGAACTTGAAGCGTACCTGCCGCTGAAAGAGCTGAAAAGCTATACTCCGAATACGATCACCGACCGTGACGTTCTAAAAAAGCAGCTGAAACTCATTGCCGAACAGGGATATGCGTACGACAATGAAGAGCTGGATATCGGTGTCAAGTGCGTCAGCGCTCCGATTCGTGACTACACACGCCGCATAATCGGAGCAGTCAGCATTTCCGGACCGTCGATGCGTTTTTCTGATGAACGTATTACAAATGAACTTATTCCTCTGGTATTAAAAGCCGGGGACGAAATTTCTGCAAAGCTTGGTTTCCAGAAGTAACCATATTTTTACTGACACTTCAAGGGCGGCTTTTTAGCCGCCTTTTTTTATGTACTCTGTACAGAAACAGGCTGTTATGAAGCATTCTCGGCCGTAAAAAGGACATGCTATGCTGACTTACAAAGTTATAGAAATTGGAACCGTTACTGAAGATACAATTGAACAGGTCCTCAACGACTGGAGTACCAAGGGATGGCATTTCGATGGACTTCATTTTGCCATGCGTGAATCGAGCAAACGCCCGGCGATGGCCTTTGCACTTTTCACCAGGGAATCAGGGAGTGGTGAGGTGGCATCATGAGCGAAAAGGATGCTCTCTACCTGATCGACGGCTCATCTTACATTTACCGGGCATATTTTGCCATCCGTCACCTCTCTTCTCCAAGCGGGCACCCCACCAATGCTATTTACGGTTTCATCCAGATGCTGCTCAAGCTGCTGAAGGATTACAACCCGCGGCATGTCGCCGTCGTTTTCGATGCCGGACGGACGACGTTCCGCACGGAGATGTATCCCCAGTACAAAGCCAACCGCGCCGCCATGCCGGACGACCTGCGGATGCAGATGGAGCCGATTCGCGAGGTGGTGCGGGCGTTCAACATCCCGGCGCTCGAACTGCCGGGCTACGAAGCTGATGATATTATCGGCGCCCTGGCCGGACGTTTCTCCGCTCAGGGCGGCAAAGTGGTGGTGGTTACCGGCGACAAGGATCTGATGCAGATTGTCACCGACCGCGTAACGTTGCTGGATACCATGAAGGGGAAGGAATCGGGTATTGCCGACGTGATCGAACGCTTCGGTGTCGGACCGGAGCTGGTCATCGATATTTTGGGATTGGCGGGTGATACTTCGGACAATATCCCCGGAGTTCCGGGTATCGGCGAGAAGACCGCCACCAAGCTGATTCTCGAATATGGTTCTCTTGACCGCTTGTTGGAACATGCGGACGAGGTCAAAGGGAAAAATGGCGAGCGATTGCGCGAGTTTCGTGAGCAGGCACTGCTTTCACGCCGTCTGGCGACCATAGAGAGCAATGTCCCGCTGGATGTTGCCATAGAAGCTCTGACAGCGCGTGAACCGGATCAGGAGGCACTGAACCGGTTCTTTAAAAAATTCGGTTTCACCACACTGATCAAAGAGCTTACCGCTTCGGCGACGCTCTCCACGGAGCAGTACCACACCGTTGCCACGGCAGAAGCGCTTGAATCACTTGCTAACGAGCTGGAGAAAGCCGGTGAATTTGCTTTCGATCTGGAGACCACCAGTCTCGACCCGCGCCTCGCCGAGATCGTGGGCTTATCGTTCTCGTGTGCAGATCATGAGGCGTATTATGTTCCGGTGGGGCATGTGACGACATCCCCCCTCCCTACCCCTCCCCCGCTGGGGGAGGGAACTTTATTTTCTTTTACTGCAGAAGATAGTGGGTCATTTTTCTCCTCCCCCCAGCGGGGGGAGGTCGGGAGGGGGGATACATTTACCCTTGGGCAGCTCCAACGCCACGACGTACTTTGCCGCCTCCGCCCGCTCTTCGAAAACTCCACTCTGCGCAAGGTCGGCCAGAATATCAAGTATGACATGGAGGTTCTTGCCAACAACGGTATCAACCTGGCCGGTGTCTGGTTCGACACCATGCTCGCCTCGTATGTTCTCAATCCGTCTCGTCAGGGTCACGGTCTCGACGCGCTTGCCCAGGAGCATCTCAATCACCGCATGGTGAGTTACAGTGACGTAACCGGCAGCGGCAAAAGTCAGAAAAATTTTGCCGAAGTGGACATTGAGGCGGCGTCTCGCTATGCCTGTGAAGATGCCGATGCCACCTGGCTGCTGCGCCGCAAATTTGAGCCGATGCTGACTGCAAGCCGGCTTGACACCCTCTTTCATACTCTGGAAATGCCGCTGGTGCCGATTCTGTCAGTGATGGAAAATCATGGCGTTCTGCTCGATTCGACTCTTCTTGCCGGGCTCTCCAGTGATTTTGCCGGGCGCATGACAACGCTTGAAGAACAGGTCTTTACCGTTGCCGGAACTCGCTTCAATCTCAACTCCCCCAAACAACTGGGTGAGGTGTTGTTCGAGAAGATGGGGCTGCAGACCGGTAAAAAAACCAAGGGAAAATCGGGGTGGTCCACCGATAACGAGGTCCTGACGTCTCTGGCCGAAGAGCATGAAATCGCCCGGCTGATTGTCGAATACCGCGGCATTGCCAAGCTCCGGTCAACCTACAGCGATGCTCTTCCACGCCTGGTCAATCCCAAAACCGGCAGGGTGCATACCTCCTACAACCAGACCGTCACCAACACCGGGCGACTGTCATCATCTGATCCGAATCTGCAGAACATACCGATTCGCAGTGATGAGGGGCGCATGATCCGCCACGCCTTTATCGCTCCGCCCGGTCACGTCATTCTCTCTGCCGATTACTCCCAGATTGAACTGCGCGTGCTGGCGCATTTATCCGGAGACAGGGTGTTCTGCCACGCCTTCGCCAACGATGAAGATATCCATACGCGCACCGCCGCAGAAGTGTTCGGCCTGTTCCCGGAGATGGTGACCCCCGAAATGCGCCGTCAGGCCAAGACCATCAACTTCGGCATCATTTATGGCCAGGGGGCATTCTCTCTGGCAAAACAGCTCGGCATTGCCCGCAAAACCGCTGAAGAGTTCATCAGCGCCTACCGCGAGCGGCACAGCGGCGCCATGGAATATCTGGACTCGTGCATCAGACAGGCGGAAGAGTCCGGTTCTGTCACCACAATCCTCGGGAGGCGCCTGCCGATCCCGGAGATCCATAGTTCAAACGGCAATGTACTCGCCTTCGCTCGCCGTAATGCCATCAATTATCCGATCCAGGGTTCAGCCGCAGACATTATCAAGGCGGCCATGATCCGGGTTGACAGCAGAATCCGGTTGGAACAGCTGGACAGCCGTCTCATTATGCAGGTCCATGATGAGCTGGTTTTTGAAGTTCCGGATGGTGAACTCGTAAAGATGGAACAGCTGGTAGAAGAGGAGATGGGGCATGCGGTAACAGCGCGGGTGCCTCTCAAGGTTGATATCAGTTACGGGTCGAACTGGAGCGAAGCCCACTGATCCCGTCAACCGCCGAGATAGGCATGCAGAACGCGCTCATCAGAGAGGAGTTCCTGCGACGAACCGGTAAAGGTCATCTGACCGGCATCAAGAACATAGGTACGGTGGGAATGCTGCATGGCCAGCCTGGCGTTCTGCTCAACCAGCAGAATGGTTGTTCCTTCAGCATTCAGGTTGCGGATTATGGCAAAGATCTCCCGTATAATCAGCGGAGCGAGACCAAGGCTCGGTTCATCAAGCATCAGCAGCTTCGGACGGCTCATCATGGCGCGTGCAATGGCGAGCATCTGCTGTTCACCACCGGAAAGAGTTCCGGCTGATTGCTGTTTGCGCTCTTCAAGACGCGGAAAAAGCTGAAACATCCGGGAAATATCGGACTTGATCGCGGCGCGATCTTTCCTGACAAAGGCGCCCAGTTCCAGGTTGTCAAGGACACTCAGCCGGGCCAGTACCTGTCGACCTTCAGGGCTCTGAGCGATTCCCATGCGCACGACTGATGCCGGTGCCTGACCGGTAATGTCACGCCCCTCAAAGTGAATGCTCCCCTCACGAACTTTCAGAAGGCGGGAAATCGCCCGCAGTGTTGTTGATTTACCGGCACCGTTGGCGCCGATGAGAGTCACCACCTCACCGCTGTGTACTTCCAGGTCAAGACCCCGTACCGCTTGAATGGCTCCATAGTTGACGCAGATGTTTTTCAATTCCAGTAAGGCCATAGGTTACTCAGCCCCCAGATATGCTTCAATCACAGCCGGGTTTTTCTGCACCTCAGCCGGTTCACCAACGGTAATCAACTCACCAAAGTTAAGCACGGCAATCCGGTCACACAGGTTCATGACCAGTGGGACATGGTGTTCGATGAGCAGCACCGTAAGCTTGAAGCGGTCACGAATGGCACGGATAAACTCAGTGAGTCCCTGTTTTTCTGAAGAATTCATGCCGGCTGCCGGTTCATCAAGCAATACTATTTTTGGTTCAAGCGCCAGTGCCCGCGCGATTTCAAGCCGACGTTGATCACCGTATGAAAAATTTTCCGCCAGCTCAGCGGCCCTGTCGGCCAGACCAACCAGTGATAGAAGTTCCCAGGCTTTTTCCTCAACTCTTTTCTCCTCGGCCCTGCTTGACGGGGTGCCGAGTATGCCGCTCAAAAGACCGGATCTGGTGGTGGTATGCTGTGAAACCTTGATGTTTTCCAGGGCACTCAGCCCCTTGAAAAGGCGGATGTTCTGAAAGGTGCGGCCGATTCCTTTTCCGGCGATGCGATACGGGGGGAGCCCGGTGAGAACCTCACCATGATAGCGCAATACACCGCTACTGACGGGGGTAAGCCCGGTCATCAGATTAAACAGGGTTGTCTTGCCGGCACCATTCGGGCCGATCAGGCCGAAGATTTCCCCTTCCGCGACCTGAAACGAGACGTCGTTAACGGCCCTCAGTCCGCCAAAGTTCCGGCAGAGCCGCTCTGCTTCAAGCATTACCGTCATGACCCGCTCCGACCGGAACCGAGTATTCGGGCGGTAAAATCTCTCAGATTCCCGACTGCGCCGGCAATCCCTCTCGGCATATAAATACTGGCAAATACCAGCACAAAACCATTGATGATCAGACGGGAATCTTTGAGCGGCCTGAGAACTTCAGGTAGCGCCGACAGCATCATCCCCCCCAGTAGCGGCCCCCACATGTTGCGGCTCCCCCCGATCAGGACGTATGCCAGGTAGGCGATCGAAGCATCAAAGGTTCCCTGACGAGCGTTCCAGGTATTAAGGAACGGCGCGCTCATCGCTCCGACGACCCCCGCAAGTACCGCACCGATAACAAATGCCAGCACCTTGTAACTGGTTGGATTGATGCCCATGGCATCGGCTGCCAGCTCGTCTTCGCGGATCGCCTTGAACGCCCTTCCCACCCGCGAGTGATCAAGTCGATAACTGAAAAACAGCATCATGATCAACAGCGGCCCGAAGGTGAAAATATAGCTCCAGCGATTCTCGAAGAGCTGGGGCACGCCGAAAATACCTATAGCACCACCGGTTATCTCAAGATTCAGGCTGACAACGCGGAAAATCTCAACAAAAGCGATCGTGGCGAGTGCCAGATAAATGCCGCGCAGACGCAGGGCGGGAATGCCGACCAAAAGCGCGAGAAAGCCGCTTAACACCCCGGCAACAAGCCATTGCAGAGGAAAAATCAGCCAGCCAAGTGAGTCGCGCCAGGGGGCACACAGCTCGACAGTGCCGATTATCGCGGCAACATACCCTCCCAACGCATAAAAGCCGGGACTGGCAAGGCTCAGCTGCCCCGCCATGAGGGGATAGTAGAGGCTCATGGCGAGGAGCGCCTGCTGTACCATGGTTACGATAAGGAAACCGTTATTCTGGAGAAAATCGTCCATGAGTTACACTTTCTGGATAAGTGACCGGCCGAGCAGTCCCTGTGGACGAACCAGCAGGACAATAAACAGGAACGCAAAGGCCACCGCTTCTTTGTAGGCGCTGTAGTCAGGAGGAACAAAAGCCTCCGCCAGACCGATAAAAAGGCCTCCGAGCACCGCGCCGGGAATACTCCCGAGCCCCCCGAGAACAATAACTGCCAGCCCTTTTAAGCCGTACGTCACCCCGAAATACGGGCCGGCTATGCCAAAACTGGTACCAACCAGAGTCCCTGCGACCCCCCCCAGAAATCCGGACAGGAAAAAAGTCGCAAGGATCATTCGGTCAACGCTGATTCCGAGCAGGCTTGCCGTGGTCTGATTCTCGGCCACCGCCTGCAGAGCCTTGCCAAGACGGGTAAAATTGATCAGATAGCCAAGAACCGCAAGAATCACGATACATACGGTGAAAATAATGATCTGCACCGTTCTGACGACCACGGTCTGGCCAAAAAGCTGAAACATCAATGCCGGCTTGATATCCCCGAACACTCCGGAAGGGAAGGTGTAAATTTCTGCCCCTACCAGATACTGAATGGCGTTAACAATAACCAGTGCTACGCCAAGGCTGCTCACTAATGCCAGCAGCGAATCGCCACCCCTGGTTCGAAGCGGCTTGAAAGCGAGGCGTTCAAGCAGCACTCCGACCAATCCGGCAGCCAGGGCGCCGATAAGAAGCGCCACGGCAAACGGTACATTCAGGCCCAGATTGAGCCCGGACAGCAGGCCGTTGATGCCGAATTGCCCCACAGCCAGTGAATAGGTGAAGTAGGCACCCAGAGTAAACACCGCTCCGTGGGCAAAATTGATTATGCCAAGGATAGAGAATACCAGCGTGTAGCCGAGGGCAAAAATGGCATACACGCTGCCGATGCTGATACCATTGAGCATATTCTGGAGAAATTGAGCTAACGTCATAACGTTTATTTCACAAAAACAAATTTACCGCTCTTGCCGTCTGCTTCCATTTTGATCTTGGCGACATAAAAATTTTCCTGATGGATTTCACCCTCCTGATCAAGACTGATCTTGCCAAGCGGGGTGATATAGGAACCGACGCGAATCTGCTTGTTCAGCTCTTCACGAACCTTGGCAAGATCCAGTTGCGTGATCTTTTTCTTGGTGACCGCCTCCACCTTGCGCAGCGCCTCGACAAAGACCTGCACAGCGGTAAAAGCCTGTGCGGTAAACTGTGGCGGCTCCGCCTTGTATTTGGCCCGATATTCAGCCGCCAGCGCATCATTGACGGGGTTTTTAGCCGAGGGGCTGTAGGCCTGCGCAATGATGATACCGTCACAATACTGACCGCACACCGGGAATACTTTGGCGGTGTTAAGACCGTTACCGCCAACAATCGGCCCTTTATAGCCGAGCTGCCGCAGCTGTTTCACCAGATTGCCGCCGTCGGCAGCGAGCCCGGAGACGATGGCCAGATCGACATTGGCTCCCAGTACTGCGGTTACTTGAGACGTGAAATCGGTGTCGGTTGTCTGGAATTTCTGGAGTGTCGCTATCTGTAGCCCCATTTTCTTGACGGTTTCCTGGAAGGTACCGGATTCCGAGGTATTGAAAGCATCATTCTGGGCATACAGAACGGCTACCTTTTTAATGCCGGGGGTCTCCTTCATGGCCTGTTTGAGGGCGTTGGGAGCGACAATTGCGACCGGTGCGGAAACCCGGCCGACGTACTCTCCGATCTGGGGGATTCCTTTGGCGGTGTTGGAAGGGCCGATTACCGGCACTTTAGCCCGGTTGGCGATGGGATCGGCACTGAAGGCCTGCTGAGACAGAGTCGGACCGACAATTCCAACCACTTTGTCGCGGTTGATCAGATTCTGAAAGGAGTTGATTGCACCTGCTTCATCACCGCCGGTATCCTGAAAAATCAACTTGAAGGGGGTGCCGTTAATACCGCCATTGGCGTTAAAATATTTTTCGGCAAGCTTTGCACCATCGACCTCTTCCTGACCCAGCAATGCCACGTTGCCGGTTTGAGCCACCCCGATTCCGATCGGGATCGGGTTTCCGGTAAGTTCCGCCTGTGCAACTACTGCACACATGACGACCGGCAGGACTGCAAGCAATACACGCTTCATTTGATACCTCCTTGGTTGAGTTGGGGTCATCAGGCGCCAGCGGATTGACAACTCCGTTTCGCTGGAAAATATAACAAAATTCTACTTATAGCAAGCGCTCCTGAAAGAGCACCGCTACTATCCGGCAGAGGGTGCCGTAGTAAGCCATATCCCGGTAAAAATCAGCCCGATACCGGCCAGTTGGAACAGGTGGAATGTTTCACCGAGGAATATAACGGAGAGTACGGTGCCGAAGACCGGCATCAGATAGAGGAACAGGCCGGCTCTGTTTGCCCCGACAATGCTCACCGAACGGTTCCAGAAAATAAATGCCAGCACCGAAGGAAAGAGGCCGACATAGAGAAGACAGGTAATGTTTGCGGGGTCCAGGTCAAAATAGTCACCCCGGCTGAGCTCCCAGGCGTACAGCATTGACAGCGGAATTAATCCGATTGCGACGATTGAAGTGAGAAAGCTGAGAGGGTGCAGCGCTGCAGGGCGATGTCGCAATAAAAACGTGTAGAAAGCCCAGCAGAAAACAGCCAGAAGTATCCAGGCATCACCGCTGTTGATTTTTAGCGTCAGGATAACGTCAAGACTGGCACGGCTGATGATCGTCAGCACCCCGCTCAGGGAGAGCGCAATACCGAACGCTTGCCTCCCGGAAACCACTGTGCCCGCCAGCAGTCGGGAAAGCAGCACAATCAGTATTGGAATGGCGGAATTTATAATCAGGGCGTTGGTAGCAGTTGTGGAGTGGAGACCGATATATACGAAGGTGTTGAAGCAGGCAACGCCGAGTATGCCGAAGAGCGTCAGCCACCGCCAGTTCTGTCTGAGCACCGGCCAATCGCGACGCAGGCAGGCGATGGAGAACGGCAGGAGCATGATAAAAGCGAGCGTCCAGCGCCAGAACGCGAGGCTGAAGGGTGGAATGCTGCTCTTCATGGCCCGCCCGATGACAAAATTCCCTGCCCAGAACAGGGTGGTCAGAGTCAGGAGCAGATAGGGGTGGACTTTACTGAGCATCTTGTCTACTCATACTTCAGGCACCTTTGCAACAGACGGCACAACCGCCCGCCTCCTGCGGCGATCTTTCTGCCGACGCATTTTTTCGATCCGCTTCATCTCCGGGGTGATGACACCGGAGGCGGCTTCGATACGCTCCAACAACTCACGGCGGGCCAGAAAACGGTTCACAGACTGACTCCGCTCCCGCATACAGGTAACCTGGATCCCGGATGGTTTGTGTTTTAATTGAACACAGCTTGACGTCTTGTTAACATGTTGGCCGCCGTTACCTGATGAACGGACAAAGGTCTCGACAAAATCGTCTTCACGAACCCCCAGCTCGGCCATTTTAAGCTGCAGCCAACGATTTTTCTCTTCACGTACTGCAAAGTCCGTCATGGTGAGGTCGGCCCCCGATCGCAATAACTTAGACCCCCTGAGAATCAGCGGCACAGGATGTACCGTACCTATATCAGATAACTCTCTATTTCAAGGTAATTTTCTGCGGTCCTTAGCATTATTGCCTGAAACGCTCCGCTGTGCTATAAGCACACCATAGCTTTAAAATACAGGCCGGGTAAGGGAACATTGTGAAGGCACCTCTGCTGCAACGTTGCTGGGTTACATTTTCCGTCTATGTTATTGGTCTCTACGCATCCCTTTTGAACAGGCTTGTTATCAAAGGGAGCAAAAACATCCCACACGACGGGCCAGTCTTGATCGCTTCGAATCACATATCTGCCTATGACACCGTTTTTCTCCCCTGGGCCGTTATAAAATCTAATCATCTCCAAATGCTCTGGGCGCCAGCCAAAGAAGAATTATTTGAAAACCTCTTCCTGCGCCTGATTTATTCTTCCTGGGGGGCTTTTCCGGTCAGACGTAAACGCGATGTACGCGCCGGGCGCAAATTGCATGATCTCCTGCTCGACCAGAAAGTAATGCTTTTCCCGGAAGGCACCCGCCATAAAGACGGAAAATTGGGGCCGGGCAACCGCGGCGTCGGAAAAATTATTTACGATACCCGTCCGGCAGTTATTCCGACAGCTTTAATTGGGCTGAACAGCTGGAAATTTCTCCGGTTTCAGCAAAAAGGCTCCGTTGTTTTCGGTGCGGCACTTGATTTTAGCGACCTGTTTCAGCGGGAAGATTGCAAAGAGACGCACCTGCTGATAGTAGAGCGGCTTATGGAGGGAATTGCCCTCCTGTTATCCGGTAAAGGGGTTGATTGTGGCAGAGACTGAAGAAACAACGGTAGAAATATTCTGTGATGGCGCGTGCAGCGGCAATCCCGGTCCGGGTGGCTATGGTGCGATACTGCGCTGCGCCGGACGAGTGAAAGAGGTCAGCGGCGGCGCCAGAGAAACCACCAACAACCGGATGGAGATGACAGCGGCCATAGAAGCTCTTCGTCAACTGACACGCCCCTGCCGGGTTGTCATTACAACAGACTCCCAGTATCTGGTTAAAGGGATGACGGAATGGATATCCGGCTGGCAAAAAAAGGGGTGGCAAAACAGCAAGAGAGAACCGGTACTCAACAAGGATCTGTGGGAACTTCTGCTCGCGCTGACAAAGAGTCATTCAGTGCAATGGCATTGGGTTAAAGGACACGCCGGACACGCTGAGAATGAGCGATGTGACCAACTTGCACGAGAAGGAATCCCCGTTTAGTATAGTTGGAATTCCGGTTTTAGCGAGGCACAATGCCGATAAGGCTGAAACCGAATTTTGGGTGAGTAACTGCATGAGTGTTGGGAAATTTAGTAAAAAGCCACCCATGAAAGACTAACGTACCATTTTCAGTAATAGTCACCTTTGCAGCGGGATTCCAGAGTTCATTTGAAGATGATGTGATAATTGTGCCTTCCATAGTGAATGCGGGAAGAAAGGCCTCTACCATGATGGTCAGCTTTGAAATCGGGATTAAATATGGCGCACCAATGTGAACAACATAAATATTTTCAGTTCCCCGGACTTTATCAATGACTGCAATCTTGACTGCCTTCCATCGCTGCAAGACTTCATGGGAAACAACAATTTTCTTTTCAAGTGATCTGCTGTGAGAAGGTAAGGTCTGAACGACATCGGGAGGTATTTCGGCTCGTGCCGGACAAACATTCAGAATACCTGCCATAAAGATTATTATTAAAATAAAAATATTTTCTCGAATAGAAATCACTGGTTCACCATATAACCGCTACAAACCTTTGAGTCAACTTGTGCGCCTGTAATACTGGATAACATAAAATTGTATTTTAATCAAAACTATTGGAACCGCTTTATCTAAACGGCATTTGGCCTGCAAAAATACCTGTAGGCCATTAAATTATAATTGGTGGAGCTGAGGAGGATCGAACTCCTGGCCTACGCATTGCGAACGCGTCGCTCTCCCAGCTGAGCTACAGCCCCGATAGCTATGAATCAGTTTTCGGTCATAAAATGCTGTTCATAGAGGTCTTCGAGGGCTTGCAAGTGTTTACTCTCCTCCTGATGGAGCTGAGCAAACAGCTTTCCCATAGGCGCCCCGGCACATCCGTTTGAAACCTTGCCATAAAAGTCTACGGCTCCTTTTTCCAGGTGTATGGCATATATAAGTGCCTCACGCACCCCGGATTGCGGACCGAGCTCCTGTTTTTTAAACACATAGTCAAGGTGCATTGTTGGAATGGGTTTATCAAGGTCATCGCCACCATCCATTCGACCGTCCAGGAGAGCTTTCTCCAACTGGTGTTTGTGATTCAATTCATCAAGCGCATTTCCGCGCAGCAAATCTTTGGCACCTTTGTTTGTCAACTGACGGATGGCGGCCAGATAATTGCGGAACCCTTCCTCCTCCATAGTAATAGCCATTTCAAGGGCCGCATCGAAGGTATAACAGACCTGATCGTTATCCATATGTTATACCTCCAATTCAATCAGTCGGGCGGAAATAATGAACACAGGTTCCACCGGAACATCCGAATGCCCGTTTTTATTACCCGTTTTAACACCCCGGATTTGATCTACGACTTCCATTCCTTCCAGTACTTGCCCGAAGACACAGTAGCCGTAGTCCTCATCGCGCTTCCCTTTATGATCAAGAAATGCATTATCAACGGTGTTGATGAAGAACTGGCAGGTGGCGGAGTCGACAACCGAAGTGCGGGCCATTGCCAGAGTGCCGCGCTTGTTCAGCAGGCCGTTGGTCGCCTCGTTTTTGATGGCAAACTTCGGCTTTTTAACTTCCATATTTTCATTCATACCGCCGCCCTGAACCATGAAATCCTTGATAACGCGATGAAATATCAAGCCGTTATAATGGCCGTCTTTCACATAGGAAAGAAAATTTCTAACCGTAATGGGTGCCTTTTCTTTGAAAAGTTCAATGTTGATATTTCCCATGGATGTTTCCAGCATGACCTGCGGGTTCTGTTCTGCCATCTGTTCCTCCGTATCGTTAATTATTTTTTTGTATTACCGAACTACCGTGAGTAAGTAAAGCCGATAGTCACTGAATCCTGAGGACTATTTTCCCGAAGTGTTTATCCTCCTCCATCATGCGGTGGGCATCAGCGACCTGATCAATGGTGAACACTTTCTCGATGATAGGCACGATGCTGCGGTCGGCGAATTTTGGAAGAGCCAGACGGGTAAATTCAGCGATTATCTCCCCTTTTTCGGCAACCGGCCGTGAGCGGAGTACGCTGCCGATAATCTGCTGGCGCTTAACCATCATCAATGCAAGATTAAGCTCGGCCTTGATACCACTGACAACACCGATGATAACCAGGCGCCCTTTGTACCCGAGTGAATTCATATTTGGTGCAAGATATTTTGCTCCGACATGATCAAGAATGACGTCAACACCTTTCTTGTTGGTATACTCTTTCACCACTTCGGTAAAATCAGGAGTCTCATGGAAATTTATCAGGAAATCGGCACCGATCTCCCTGACACGCTCCATTTTTGCCGGAGAGGCGGTTACAATCAGCGTGCTGGAAGGAGTCAGCGCACGGCAGAGCTGAATTGCCGCCGTATTTACCCCACCGCCGCCACCATGGAGAATCGCCGTTTGAGAGTCCTTGAATTCACCGATCATAAATACGTTTAAAAAAGCGGTAATATATGATTCACACACACATGCCGCTTCCTCAAAACTCATTCTCTCCGGAATGCGCATCAAATGACAGGCGTATGCCACGGCAAATTCGGCATATCCACCACCGCCTACCAGTGTCATAACCTTTTCACCCACCTGCCAACCGGTAACACCGGCACCCAGCGCTTCGATAACACCGGCAACTTCAAGTCCAAGAATATCGGAATCTCCGGCAGGCGGCGGATATTTCCCTTCGCGCTGCACAAGATCCGGACGATTAATTGAAGTAGCAAAAACTTTTACGAGCACCTGACCTTCTGCAGGCGTCGGCTTTTCAGCCTCACCGACCCTGAGAACGTCCACACCTCCAAAAGAGTCTATCAACACTGCTTTCATGCCTGCTCCTCCTGCTTGATTGAATCTGCACGCTACTTTTGGTTATATCGTCACGAATGTAGCGATTTACGGTTGTTTTGTAAACATAAAACCATATCCGAAGAGTAGCTTGATTTCCACAGCTATTTCTGCGATAAACTAAAAACCTTAATTGATATAAGAGGATATACCCCATGAACATCATGGTAACGAACGATGACGGCATCCATGCTGCCGGCATCCGTGCACTGGCTGAGGCTATGACTGAACTCGGCAGCGTAACCGTTGTCGCACCTGACCGGGAACGAAGTGCTGTCGGGCACTCCTTGACCGTGCACACGCCGCTGCGCATTTTTGAGCTGCACAAAGGGTGGTATGCCGTAGACGGCACTCCGACCGATTGCGTCAACATGGGCATTCACAACATGCTGCCGATTATTCCCGACCTGATCGTCTCCGGCATCAACCACGGTGCCAATCTCGGCGATGGCATCACCTATTCCGGCACTGTAGCGGCAGCGATGGAGGCCAATCTAATGGGCATCCCTGCAATTGCCTTTTCACTCGCAACCTTCGGGCCAAGCGAACATTTTGCCGAGGCGGCACAAATTGCAGTTCACGTCACCCGCACGGTACTTGCACACGGCCTGCCGTCTGACACCTATCTGAACGTCAACATTCCAAACTGCCCGAGAAGCAGTATGCTGCCACCATTAATAACCCGTCAGGGCAAGCGTTCCTTTGTCGGGAAAATTATAGATAAAACTGATCCCCGCGGTCGGAAGTACTTCTGGCTCGGGGGTGAAGAATCACACCTTACTGACGAGCCCGGCACCGATTTTCATGCCATTACCCTCGGGCACGTATCCATTACACCGCTCCATATCGACCTGACAAATCATAAATCGTTATCAATCCTCTCGAAATGGGCTTTCTGACACATATGGACAATTAATCCTTCTCCTGCTATAGTTTCGCCCGCTTTAGTACAGTTGTTTGTGCCACTTGCGAATGATGGGGACATTGATTCCGATATATATTCCTGCGGAGCATGAATGTGAACTTTGAAATCATGAGAAGAAAAATGGTGCAGGATCAGATTGTGTCACGTGGAATACGTGACCGGAGAGTCATTGACGCCATGCTGAGAATCCCCCGCCATATATTTGTTCAGGAAGCTTTTGCTGCTCAGGCCTATAATGACAAGGCTCTCCCGATCGGCGAAAAACAGACCATTTCCCAGCCCTATGTTGTCGCATTGATGACGGAAAAGCTGGCGTTAACCGGGACTGAAAAGGTGCTGGAAATCGGCACCGGTTCCGGCTATCAAACCGCCCTTCTCGCAACTCTTGCCGACAGAGTATTCTCAGCAGAACGGATACGGCCTTTGGCCCTGCGTGCCCGTAAATGTCTTGATTCACTGAAGCTGTTCAATGTTCAGCTCCGTATCAATGATAACGAGGGCAGTCCGATCGGGTGGGAGGAAGAAGCTCCCTTTGATGCCGTCATCGTTACCGCAGGTGCACCCGAAGTACCGACTATCCTGACCGATCAGCTTGCCAAAGGCGGACGACTGGTGATTCCGGTTGGAACCGATTCAGAGCAACAACTGCTTATAATCGTTAAGGATGAGGCGGGCGATCTGCTGTACGAACCTTCCGTCATGTGCCGATTTGTGCCGTTGATAGGCAGGCAGGGCTGGCAGGCATGAATAAACTGACCTTGGTAAGCATCTGCGTATGATTAAAGAGCCCTCGGCACAATATGACTATTGTGCATTATCAACCGCTACAGAGCTCTCTGTTTTGGCCCTTGGCGACATTGAGGAGCCACTGCTCCTCCCTGACGATGACAGCATTGAAGATGAGAGCGAAGCAGAAATTCCCCTGACTGAGCTAGAGCGGTATGATGACGCCATCAAGATCTATCTGCGTGATATCCAGCGCACCCCGCTTCTGTCAGCAACTGCCGAGAGAGAGCTCGCCTGCAAAGTTGAAAATGGTGATGAAGCAGCCCGCAAAAAGATGATCGAATCAAATCTGCGCCTGGTAGTTAAAATAGCCAAGCGTTATTTAAACAGGGGCCTGCCGCTTTTGGATCTGATTGAAGAAGGCAATCTCGGTTTGATTAAATCGGTGGAGCGCTTCAGTGTGGAAAAAGAGTGCCGCTTTTCTACCTATGCAACCTGGTGGATTCGCCAGTCAATTGAGCGGGCTCTCATCAACCAGTCCCGGACGATCCGTTTGCCGGTTCATATTTCTGACGATATCGGGCGCATGATTCGTACCATCCGAAGACTTTCGCATGAGCTGAATCGAGAGCCCGACATTGAAGAGATTGCCGAAGCTATGAAGGCCAAAATTCAGCACGTAAGCCATCTGATGACGCTGCTGCGCCATACCAATTCTATTGAATCCCCGATAAGTGGTGACAGCGATTTTGCACTGATCGACATCATCGAAGATTCCTCCATGACTGCTCCGACTGCACTGATGGAGAATATCAACATCTTTGAGTTGATCTCCACACACTTCAATAAACTCACAGAGCACGAACAAACCGTTCTCACTCTCCGCTTTGGCCTTAACGACCATGAGCCGCAAACTCTTGATATAATAGGTCAAAAATTCGGCGTAACCCGTGAACGCATTCGTCAGATCGAAGTAAAAGGCCTGGAAAAACTTCGAGTCTTTTACGCACAAAGTCAGGAATCACCTACAAAAAGCAAGGAGAAATAGCAGATGGAAGAATTAAAAAAAATCATCCGGAATGTCCCTGATTTCCCTAAAAAAGGTATCCTTTTCAAAGACATCACAACACTGCTGCAGGATGCTCAATCGTATCAGAAAACGATTGATCTCATTGCTCACCGCTATATCGGCAAACGAATCGATAAAGTGGTCGGCGTTGAAGCACGGGGCTTCATCATCGGCTCGGCATTGGCGTATAAATTGTGTGCCGGTGTCGTGCTGGTGCGTAAACCGGGAAAACTCCCCTCTGAAACATACAGTAAAACCTATGACCTTGAATATGGGACAGACACTCTGGAGATACACAAGGACTCCATCAAACCGGGTGAACGCATCCTCATTGCCGACGACTTGCTTGCCACCGGAGGCACCATGGCGGCCGTCGTCGACTTGGTACAGAGCATGGGCGGAGAGATTGTAGAGTGCTGTTTTATGGCAGAACTCGATTTTCTCAATGGCCGCACACGTTTACCGGAGGGTAAGGTCTTTTCACTGATTAACTTTTGACTTCTCAACGAATTTCTCTCAAGGAGGAACACCATGAACCGATATGCCGCCGTAATGATCGCTCTCTGCCTTGCAACTGCTGCCGTACCTGCAACCGCTGCTGATCTCGTACGACTGGGCAATCTGAAATTTGCCCACTACGGTGCCGTTTCCTACATGAAGGAGATGTGCGGGAAATACAACTTGAAGGTCGAGGAGCGGGTGTTCCCCAAAGGTATCGACATAATCCCGGCGATTATGGCCGGCGAAATTGATATTGCCGCCTCGGCAGCCGATGCTGCCATTGCCGGCCGCGCCAGCGGAGCCCCGGTCTATGTCGTTGCCGGATTCGCCAAAGGCGGCGCCAGAATAGTCGCCCAGACCGGCTCTGCCATCAAGTCGGTCAAAGACCTCAAAGGCAAAAAGGTCGGCGTTGCCCGTGGCGGTGCCCAGGAACTGCTCTTGCTGGCGGAACTTGAGAAAGCCGGCCTGAGCTGGTCCGACAAGCCGGGCAAAGACGTACTGATAATTTATCTGGCTTTCGCCGATCTGAATCAGGCTCTGGCGGCCAAACATATTGACGCCATGTGCCAGTCCGAACCACAGTCATCCCAGGCCATCAATAAGAAATTCGGCGTTGAAATTCTCAAGCCCTACGACACTCCAATGGGAGAACCGATTCGAGCTCTGGTCATGACCGAGAAGATGTACAAGGAAAAGCGCGACGTCGCCGAGCGCACCATGGCATGTTTTGTGGAGGCCACCGCGTTGTTTCGCAAGGATATGAATCTCGCTGAAAAATACGTCCGCGAAAATATGTTCAAAGGGCAGATCAGTTCTGAAGATTTCCGCGACGCCCTGGATAATGCCGAATACACCTACGACATCAGCGTCGAACACATAGACATCACCACCAGCCTGATGCAGAAATACGGCGTCGGCAGAATGGCCAAACCACCAAAAGCTGCCGACTGGGTCAAACTCGACCTGCTGCAGAAAGCGAAAGCGATGCTCAAGGTCAAATAGTGATGCCATCCGGTATGAAGTCTCTTATGCGCGGCATTGCCATGCCGCTGCTGTTGCTGATTGTCTGGGAATCAGTCTGCCGGGCCGGACTGGTATCTCCAATCATGCTGCCGTCTCCCAGCGCCATCGTGATCAAGTGGCTTGAGTGGCTCCGTTCCGGTGAATTGCTTGTTGATGTTCTCGGCAGCCTGGGGCGCGTTACCGGCGGATTCCTGCTCGGAGCCGGACTGGCTCTTCCGTTAGGCCTTTTCATGGGATCTTCTCCCCGCACCTATGAGTATTTCAACCCTATCATTCAGGTTCTGCGCCCGATTCCGCCTATCGCCTGGATTCCCATGTCAATCCTCTGGTTCGGTCTCGGCAATCCGCCGGCCATTTTTCTGATTTCACTGGGAGCCTTCTTTCCGGTTCTTATGAATACCATATCCGGCGTACAGAATGTCGACAGCATTTACCTGCGAGCCGCCCGCAATCTGGGTGCCGGTCGGAGTGCCATGTTCCGGCGGGTAATTCTCCCCGCAGCAACACCATATATCCTGACCGGCATCCGCATCGGCATCGGTACCGCCTTCATCGTTGTTATTGTTTCCGAGATGATCGCTGTTAATAATGGTCTTGGATACCGCATCCTCGAAGCGCGCGAATTCATGTGGTCCGACAAGATCATCGCCGGAATGGTTACTATAGGGCTTCTGGGACTCGCTATCGACCAGATGATGAACGCCCTTAACACCTATCTGCTGCGCTGGCACCGTGGCCTTGACAGCTGATATGGAATACATCTCGATCAACAATCTCTCTAAAACCTTTGAAGGGAGTGAACGCAGCGTAGCGGCGCTGCAGAATATCAACCTGTCTCTGTCGCAGGGAGAATTCGTCTGTCTGCTGGGGCCATCCGGTTGCGGCAAATCAACGCTGCTGAACGCCATCGCAGGATTTATTCAGCCGACGTCAGGTGACATCATTGTTAACGGACAGCCGGTCGTGGGGCCCGGGCCGGACAGGGGTGTCGTGTTCCAGGAATACGCCATATTCCCCTGGATGACGGTCGCCCGCAACATAGCTTTCGGACTCGAAATAAAAGGAACCGGGGATGCGGAAATCAGGGAACGGGTTGACGCTCTGCTCGATACGCTGGGGCTTCGCGAATTCCGAGACCGCTTCCCGAAAGATTTATCCGGCGGTATGCGCCAAAGAGTTGCCATAGCCCGACTGCTGGCCATCGACTCCCCGGTCATGCTGATGGATGAACCGTTCGGAGCTCTGGATGCTCTCACACGGCGCACACTGCAGGACGAACTGCTGCGTATCTGGCGAAAGTCCGGCAAAACCATACTCTTTGTCACCCACAGCATTGAGGAGTCGCTCTATCTGTCAAACCGGATCGTAGTCATGACTTACCGTCCCGGCACGATTAAACGAAATCAGATTGTTACCATGGCGCACCCTCGCGACCCTGCCGGTGCTGAGTTTAACGATCTGAAACGCGAACTGGGACAACTTGTTATGGAGGAACAGGAGCGACATACTCGCGATGAAATGAAGGGTGAGTAACTTTTCCGACCGGCATGCAGGGGTTGCATTTCATGATTCAACAGGTTATAACTCACTCCACGTCCCCGTAGCTCAGCAGGATAGAGCACTTCCCTCCTAAGGAAGGGGCCGGACGTTCGAATCGTCTCGGGGACGCCAATAAAATCAATGGCTTACAGTTAATCGCTGTAAGCCATTTTTTGTTGTGCTGTAGTATATGCTGTAATAGAATATCCAGACTTCGAAACATGGAGTAATGTATAACTATGCTGAAGTGCCGCACAAAATGCGGACTCCAAAAATAACATGCATAAAAACTGACATAAATAAAGGTGAGATAAAACGAATCTAAAATTCACTGGAAGAAGGAAAACAATATGGAATTAAAAGATTTAGTAACATTGCCTGAACAGCTTCAAGTCATATTTGTGTCTGGATATTTGGGGTATTCTATCGCTTACGCTGGTTTTCGAGAGAATGAACGAAAAGACGATGTATTTTATGGGATTTTATCATTCGGAATATTTGGGTACATTTATTATGATTTTGTTAGAAAATTCTATGCATCTTTTCTATTACCAGGGTTTGGAGCAATATTAGCTTCAGTGCTTATTTCCATGTTTTGGCGTAAATACGGTAGACGCTGGTTTAATAAGATTTTGCATAGAGCAGCAATTTCAAATGAAGATGGCATAAAAACCACATGGACAAGAATAATTCAGGATACAACAGTTGCACCGAAACAAATTGTTGTGCAAATGAAGGACGGAATCAAATACACGTGTGACGATGTTCAGTCTTTCGCAAATGCACCAATTCCATTGTATTACACAGATACAGAAGGGAATTTAGCAATCTATATAACGCACAAAACAACGCCAGATGGTAATGAAACTTCCGTAGAAGCTGTAAGGCATGATACTTGGGGAGATCGCATTACTTACTTGCAAGCAAAAGATATTGCTAATGTAGATATTCGTTTTGTTAAAAATTAACTATTTTGATGCTGGAGGTTTGACTTCAATGTTTTGCCCCGTTTCGGTATGCTGCGGTTGAACACCACCATGAATAGAAGTACCACCGCTTTGATGTTGTGGTGTTACACCACGGATATTTTCAATTTGTGGAATTACGCCTTCATATATGGGTGTTTTTTTGCTGTCAGTCATTTGGTCGCCTTTAGATTTAATCGTACATAGCTCAATTTCGAATATATTTTCTAACCGCATCCACATACAAAGTCAATCCGATTCTGATGTTAAAAAGGGAGCCCCATTGGGGCGGATGGGAAGCATAGGCAGTGCGTCAGGCATGGCGATATCAGACACGGCTTTATGTGGCTGGTTGAGCCATTGTCTGTAAGCCTGCCTATGCTGGGAGGGCGGGGGATCATGATTCGCATAGTCGCAAAAATTTGATTTTTGATTAAGCTGGAGTGTTAGCCTTATCAACACGACAGCATCAAAAGCCATCGGGAACACGGTTTTGCACAGGATATGCGTGAATCCATTTTGGTAACTGACCGCAATCGCCTTTATCATGGCGGGCAGTTGCTTTTACCAAAATGAGATGAACCAATGGAGGGTCGGCCAGCAGCAACAACTCCCCTAAGAGCGTCCCTTCCCCCTTTGGGAGTTACTTTCTGGGGGTATGCCTAGGGATGGGGGTGTCCAGAGGGGGAAGGGAGCGGCAGGGGTGTTGGCATAGCCTGTGCGGTGTTCCCTACATATTTCATTTCGTCTTTCATACTCACTGACAGGATTAATTGTGCATTTTCGGATGCACAAAATTTAATGTTTTTGCTTCTGCCCTGCAATACGTGGTTTCATACGTTTTGCAGGGCGTCTTTTGCCTTTGGGGGCAATACGACACATGCAAGGGACGTGAACGGCTGAACACCAGTGATTTTGTTTCATACTGGTGAGCAGGCGGGCACTAACCTTGACGGGTGGCGTGTTGCACCTGCCTCTGTCCTGTAATATGCAGTTTCATCGCATTTTACAGGGCGTTTCAGGTTTGGTGAACATGACGCTGCTGGAATGAAACGAAGGGTTATCCGAAATGCACGTTTTTATTGTGCATGTAGGATAGTCCCGAAGTGGAATGGAACGCAGTGTGATGTG
>Ga0194059_1000108_pt1 | contig 40553 bp, 40 predicted proteins | sample SepL6211m_MetaG_FD_163426 | JGI IMG/M metagenome (GOLD analysis project Ga0194059, IMG submission 163426) | Anoxic zone freshwater microbial communities from boreal shield lake in IISD Experimental Lakes Area, Ontario, Canada - Sep2016-L626-11m | ecosystem: Environmental > Aquatic > Freshwater >...
ATGCCAATTCACAACTGGGGTAAAATCTTAAATCAATTGACAATATTATTTGAAGAGAGACTAACTAAATTTATTAATCAATGAAGCACAACAAATCTTAACTTACACTAAATTTGGGGAGTTGCCTCTTTGTGTTTAAACTCTGTTTTGTCAGGGATTTCTCCAAGCTCCATCAAAGTTGTTTCAAAAGTATCTATTTTTGTTTGTAAAGTTTCAAAACCATCTAAAGTCTTATCCAAAGACTCACCAAATTCTTGAAAAATTCTAGCGGACTCACTTTCTAAAGTTATATCTGGTATATATTTGGAAAAACCTGGTATCTCAAGACTATCATTCTCATGATCTGGACTAAGACTAATCTTGAAAGTAGCTGGTTCACCCGTTGTTTTATTTTTTGAATAGGGAAACACACCTGAATAAACTAAATTGCCAGTTTCGGAATCTATATCTTTTTTTAATAGCTTGCCTCTGATAACACAACTTGAATTGTATGGATCGGGTATTTCAGTTAACTCAATGTAAATATCAATCCCATTTTTTAGAGCATACTCAAGTAAAGATGAAAAAGCCTCTGCTGCCCCTTCATTTGCAGGATGAGTAATTATAGATTTACCATTTTCGATATCATTTACATTTGTGATTATTGGTCGTTGCAAAAGGGTTCGCATTTCTCTTTCTTTTATTTCTTCATGGCCAGATTTTATAAATTTAGGCTCACTAACTGGCTGAAAAGCCACAGGTATAATGTACTTAAGCCAATCTCTTAATAATCGAGTACCTTCACTGATACGTTTTTCTATCAGAATTTTTAGACGATTATCCATAATATACAAGATATCATAACATAGCTGTGAGGTTTGTACAAATATCACATACAAGCCCACTAGGTATATGATTAAATTATACTGAACTATAGCTATTAATTCTAATTATAGTTTGTAAACAATATAAAAAAATTTGACATAACGCAACTGAGTTGCATTAAAGATAAAATATGAAAAATAATTCGATTTATAAAATTTTAATCTCATTTTGCATTGTAGCTGCTTTGATTTTAGGTGGAATTTTGGTATTTAATCTTTCAAGCAAAACGATAACAAACTCCAACCCTTCAAAACTTTCTGTCACCGTAAGCTTCTACCCCTTGTACTTTTTGACATCTCAAATTGGTGGTGATTTGGTGCAAGTAAACAATATTACACCAGCAGGTAGCGAACCACACGACTACGAACCAACGAGTAATCAAATTAAAGACATTTATCAGTCTAAACTATTTATCTTTAATGGAGCAGACCTCGATCCTTGGGCAGCTAAAATTCAATCAGATTTAGAAAAAAATAATGTAACCGCGGTAGAAATAACCAAAAATTTAGAGGTGTTAAAACCCCTAGAAGAAGAATACAAATCGCTGAATTCTGAAGAGGAGGCAGCACAGTTTGATCCTCATCTTTGGCTAGATCCTATTTTGGCAATCAGGCAAGCTCAAATAATTACCCAAAACCTAGTTAAAGCAGATCCAGCAAATAAAGCAGTCTACGAGCAAAACTCAGCGCAACTAATTAACAAATTGAATCAGCTCGATCAGGATTTTAAGCAGGGACTTTCCAAATGTGAGAAAAATGAGATTATCACCTCTCATAATTTTATGCAGTATGTGGCCATTAGATACGGCTTTAAATCTATTCCAATCAGTGGAATTTCTCCAGACAGTGAGCCTTCAAGTCAGGATTTAAGCCAGATTGCTAAACTGGTTCAGCAAAAAGGACTAAAATACATATTTACCGAGAGCCTAGGCTCACCCAAACTTTCACAAACCGTAGCTGCAGAAACTGGTGCTCAAACTCTAGTTTTAAATCCAATTGAAGGATTGTCTCAAGATGAACTAAATAAAGGACAAGACTATCTAACTATTCAAAGGCAAAACCTGGACAACTTAAAAATTGCCTTGCAGTGTAGCCTATAACTTATGAACGACCAGGAAACAATAATCCAAGTACAAAACCTAAACTTTGCCTACGAACAAAACCCGGTGCTGACCGATCTTAGTTTTCAAATAAAAAAGGGAGAATACATTGGTCTTATTGGTCAAAATGGCAGTGGCAAAACCACCTTACTTCGGTTAATTTTAGGGCTAGAAAAGCTTCAAAGCGGCAGTATAAAGATTTTCGGGCAGTCCATTCAAAACTTTAAAGAATTTAGCAAAATCGGTTACATTCCGCAAAAAGTTTCAACAATCGGTTTAGATTTTCCAGCAAGTGTAGAGGAAGTGGTAGCCTCTAATTATCATGCTAATAAAAACGAATCTCAGAATCAAGCACTTGATAGAGTATTTGAAATTACTCAAATCCAAGACCAGAAAGAGAAACTTTTGAAAGATTTATCTGGAGGACAATTACAACGTGTGTTTATTGCCAGAAGTTTGATCAACAAGCCCAAGATTTTAATTTTCGACGAGCCAACTGTTGGAGTAGACGCCCAGAATCAGCTAAACTTTTATTCATTTTTAAAAAAAGCCAACCAGGAACTTGGAATTACCATTATTTTTGTCACTCACGACATTGGAATGATTTCAGATCAATCTAGCAGGATTCTGTGTATAAATGACGGCGTTATCGACGATCAGCACAGTCACAGTCATAGCCACGAAGAGGAAGAGCTGGTTCGTACCCACCTACACCAAAAAATTGAACACGTTCACTAATAATTATGCTGGAAATTTTTCAATACCAATTCATGCAAAAGGCTTTTTTAGCCGGTACTTTTGTGGCAATTGTGGCACCACTAGTGGGTCTGTTTTTAATTGTTCGTAGATACTCAGGACTGGCTGACACAATCTCCCATGTGTCTCTAGTTGGAGTAGCTACAAGCCTGGTAATGGGATTAAATCCAATAGGTCTATCGGTTATATTTTCAGTGATAGCTACAGTTTTTATAGATAAATTAAAAGCTAGTAAAAAGGTGTTGGGTGAATCTGCCCTGGCGATTTTTACTTACGCCAGCCTTGGTTTGGTATCTATTATTATTGCCACCAGTAAAGGATTTGGAGTAAACCTCACCAGCTTTCTTTTTGGCAGTGTATTAACGATCACTGAAGAAAATTTATACTGGATAATCACCCTCTGTGTAGTGGTTCTTTTAGCTTTAATAATCTTTTACAAAAAGTTTTTCGTAGTCAGTTTTGATCCAGAATTAGCCAAGATAGACGGAGTCAAAGTATCTCTATGGAGCTTTGTGCTAATGACCCTAACCTGCCTGGTAATCTCCAGCGGAATTCAAGTAGTGGGCGGTCTACTGATTGGAGCAATGATGATTATACCGGCAACAACCAGCCTGCAATACAAGCTAAGTTTTAAAGGAAGTCTGATTCTAGCAAGTGTGTTTTCAGTAGTAAGTCTGTGGCTAGGTTTGTTTGTTTCGTTTTATTATAATCTACCCAGCGGAGGAGCTATTGTGCTTGTGAATATGGTGTTTTTTGTGGTGGGGTTGGTGGTGAATCGGGTGAGGGTGAAGGGTTTTGTATCTTTGGATTAAATCAACAAGCCAAGAATCATTATTCAAGCACTCTTCTTGCATTTCTGTGATCAATTTTTTAGCTTGTTGAAGATCACAATCTGGCCTAAGAATTTCAATTGTAAAATCATGTATATCTTCGAAAAATCTTTGAAAAGTATAAAAACCGAAAACTGCGGAATTCACCTCTTTATTTTGCATGAAATAGTTTAAATATTTACCCCATACCAAAATAGCATCTCTTTCTTTAGGTGCTAACAATAGCTCATCCCAATCAATGATAAATATCTTTTGATCTTTGACTAAAACATTACCAGGATAATCACCATGAGTAATTACCCATTGGCATTTTTTAGATTCTGTTTCGACAACGCTTAAGATTTTTTCAAATGAACTAATCTGATTTTTTATAAAATTTACATGTGGTTGAATTTCAGTTTTTAATAGGTTAGTTTTTTCGTCGAGTACAATCCCTGATTCAAATTGTTCTAAAAGATTTTTAATATCAATATGTTTTTTAAATTCAAAATTTTCAACGGGTAAGCTTTTAATATCTTTGGTGAAGCTCTGTATCCTTATTAAAGAGTTAAGCACTTTTAGATATTGTTCATTGTTCAAATCCTTTGGTGATACCCATTTAGCGTCAATTCTATCAAATAGCATGCAAACTGAATCGCCTAAATCAATTGATAATTTATTGAATTTATCAGGATTTATAATCGTTATATTATCAATTCCTAAATTAGCCAACTCAAATAAAGATAGTAAACTCTTATCTAGATTATCAGATACTCTTTCTTTAGGGATTATTTTAAATACATAATTTTTGCTCTTGGTATTTATAAAAAAAGTTTGACCGACAAATCCTCTTGGGGCTTGTTCTATTGTAAAGCCTTCTAACCCATAATGAAAAACAACCAATTCAGAAATTTTACTAGTTGTAAATTCTGCCAATTTTTTATTGGCTAATAATTCAAATTCAACTTGGTTTGGTTGTGAAAGCTGCTTGTTTAGTAGTGGCATAATTCTTCAATTACTTATTTTTAACCCTATACCGACTAGCTCTCCCCTCCCCGACCCTTTCGATTTTATTCATAATCATAAGCTTTTTGGTAGTAGATTCCATTGTTTTAAGTGATAACCCTGTTTTTTCGGCAATTTCTTTTCTGCCAATTGTTTCACTGGCTAAAATAGCCTTCCAAACTTGTAATTGTTTATCGCTTAGAAGCCTCTCTACTTCTTCGTTACGAGTGAGATCTAGAGCAAGCTCCCCTTGTTTTTGTAAAACATCTAAAAAGTAAAATAGCCAAGGCGTCAAATCTTCTTTATCAGTTTTCCAAGTGTTGCTAGTTTTTCTCAGAGCCAAGTAATACTCAACCTTGCTTTTCTCAACCAACTTTTCATTAGAAATATATTTTACAAAACTGTATCTATTTTTAAGTAAAAGTAAGTTTGTTAAAATTCGACTGATTCTTCCATTACCGTCTTTGAAGGGGTGAATAGATAAAAACTCAAACACAAAATTACTAATTACAAGCAGTGGGTGAACCAAATTATTTTCGAGTGCTTCCTTAGTCCAGTTTATCAAATCTTTCATTTCCATTGGGGTTTCTTCTACATTGGAGGGATTAAAAATTACTCCCACGACCTGCCCTTGATCATCAACAGCTACCACTTGGTTTGACTGTAGTTTGTATCCCCCTCTGTACTTATCATCTTTTTGGCTGTATTTAAGTAAAACAGAATGAGCTTGTTTGATTGTTCGCTCTTGCAATTCAATGCTTTCGAAATCCTCAAATACTCGTTTTATCATTTCCAAATATCCAGCCACTTCTTGCTGATCTCTGGTTTCCAGCTTTCGAAGTTTTGATTGTCTCAAAAATAACTCAACTTGTTCATCGCTAAGTTTTGACCCTTCAATACGCGTCGACGCTCCCGTACTTGAAACTATAGTATTTGTTTGAAGTTTTTCTAAAAATTGAGGCGATAAGGTTGTTGAAATTTGCCACTCTTTATTGATGCTATCGATTTGGGACAAAAGGTTATGCACCTTGTTATTATCAACAAAATTAAAAATTAATCTTTTGCTTAACCTGTGATTGATAAAATCCTCCTGTGTCATAATAGGAGATTGTAGGAGATTGTAGGAGATTAGTCAAGTTTAAAATATAGGAGATTATAGGAGTTTGTAGGAGATTACAACTTAATCCCCAGTCTCAAAGGTAGTTCTTTTATCTAACTCAAATAGCCTCCCCTACAAAATATCCACCAACTCTACATTAAAAATCAAAGTTGCTTTTGGTGGGATCACACCTGGAATTCCTCCATCGCCGTAGGCTAAATCTGAAGGGATAGTTAATTTTCTTTTACCACCTACTTTTAGACCGATAATGCCTTCGTCCCAACCTTTGATCACCTGACCAACGCCGATTTGAATTTCTAAAGGATCATTTCGTAAGTAGGAGCTATCAAATTCAGTTCCGTCTTCTAAAGTACCACTGTAGTGAATGACAATTTCGTCTGCACTCTTTACTGCTTCGCCTGTTCCCAATTCAATATCTTCAATGATTAAACCATTTGTGTTATCAGCCATAATATAAATTTAGTTCTCAAAACAAAATCTTAAAAGCTAAGGATGTCAAAACAGCTCCTATAAAACTTTCAAATAACTATATCAATATCTATTGACATATATTTAGCAAAAGCGTAAGACTTTCAAATAAAGCTCTATGTCTACAAATCCTAGTTCAATCGATGTTCGTGGCTTCGTCTTTGAAAATTTAAAGCCATATGATGGGGATAATTCATTTTTATCTGGGCCATCCCAAAAGACTCAAAAACTCTGGAACGAGTGCCAAAATTTACTTCAGCAGGAACAACAAAAAGGGGGCGTTTTAGATATTGATGTAGATACCGTTTCTCAAATTGATAGTTTTGCAGCTGGGTTTATCGACAAGGATTTAGAAGTGATTGTGGGACTGCAAACCGACAAGCCTTTAAAAAGAGCTGTTAAACCTGCTGGCGGAATCAGACTAGTGGAAAAAGCCTGCCAGGAAAATGGTTATACTCTCAACAGTGAGATTTCTGAAATCTTTTCTAAATACCGAAAGACACACAATGAAGGGGTATTTGACGCTTACACTCCGTTGATGCGAAAGCTTCGAACTACTCATGTGCTGACTGGACTACCTGATGCTTATGCCAGAGGCAGGATTATTGGAGATTACCGCCGAGTTGCTTTGTACGGAATAGATGCCTTAGTTCAAGCAAAGACTGCCGATAAAAGCGATATAACAGGAAGCATGACTGACGAAAAAATAAGACTGGCTGAAGAATTGAGCGAACAGATTGTAGCACTTTCTTTGATCAAAAAAATGGCTGCAGATTACGGTGTTGATATTTCACTGCCTGCAAGTAGCGCTAGAGAGGCTGTGCAATGGACATATTTTGCCTATTTGGCAGCTTTGAAAGAACATGATGGGGCGGCTATGAGCCTTGGAAACGTCAGTGGTTTTTTTGATATTTATATTGAAAAGGATTTGCAGTCTGAACTATTAACCGAGCAAACTGCTCAGGAACTAATCGATCAGTTTGTAATTAAATTAAGACTTATCAGACATTTAAGACCTAATGAATACAATCAACTATTTGCAGGAGATCCTACCTGGCTGACTGAATCCCTTGGCGGAGTCTGGGCAAACGGCCAGCACAAAGTAACTAAAACCAGCTATAGGTTTTTACAGACTTTGTATAATCTTGGAGCTTCACCAGAACCAAATTTAACCGTACTTTGGTCCGAAAAATTACCTGAAAGCTTTAAAGAATTTTGCTCCAAAGTATCCATTGATACATCTTCGATTCAATATGAAAATGACGATTTGATGAGAGACGTTGGCTGCTACGACGACTACGGAATTAGCTGCTGCGTTTCCAGAATGAATATTGGTAAGCAAATGCAGTTTTTTGGAGCTAGATGTAACCTTGCTAAAGCTCTTTTGCTGGCTATAAATGGCGGTAAAGACGAGATCAAGGGTTTACCAATTGTAGATGGAATCGAAGATTTAGACTCGGATATTTTGGACTACGATCAGATCAAACAAAGACTGGATTTGGCTATCACTTTTTTGGTTGAAAACTATGTAAATACCATGAATGTGATTCACTACATGCATGATAAATACTACTATGAAAGAGCTCAAATGGCTTTGATAGACACTGATCCATATAGAGTAATGGCTTTTGGTATAGCAGGGCTTTCCGTGGTAGCAGATTCCTTATCAGCTATAAAATATGCTAAGGTCAAAGTTGTTCGCGGTGAAAATGGCTTGAGCCAGGATTTTGAAATTGAAGGTGATTACCCCCAGTTTGGCAACGATGATGACAGGGTTGATTTAATTGCTAAAGAATTGGTCAAACAGTTTTCTGGGGAACTTAAAAAACATCATATTTATAAGGATGCTGAGCCTACTTTATCGATTCTTACAATCACTTCCAACGTTGTGTATGGTAAAAATACTGGAGCTACGCCAGATGGCCGAAAAGCCTACGAACCTTTTGCACCGGGAGCAAATCCTATGCATGGCCGTGAGCATTCAGGAGCTATTGCTTCGTTAAATTCTGTATCCAAAATTGATTACGCTGACGCTCAAGATGGAGTTTCTAATACCTTTACGGTAACTCCACGAACACTTGGAGCAAGTAGCCAAGAACAGGTAGAAAATTTGAGCAGTTTGATTGAGGGTTATTTTGCTAAAAAAGCTCAACATCTAAACGTTAATGTGTTGAAAAAGGAAATGCTACGCGAAGCTATGGATCATCCTGAGCTGTATCCCCAGCTGACAATCAGAGTCTCGGGATATGCTGTAAATTTTGTAAAATTAACCAGACCGCAGCAGGAGGAAGTACTGTCTAGAACATTTTTTGAACAAATGTAATATGCTTAAAGTTCATTCCTTCGAGACATTTGGGACTCATGAAGGGCCGGGCATTCGACTGGTAGTGTTTTTACAAGGCTGCTTGTTTCGGTGTAAATACTGCCATAATCCAGATACTCAAGATTTAGAGGGCGGCCTGGAGGTTACTACAGAACAAATTTTAAACAAAGCTCAGGCTGAAAAAGTTTTTTTCAAAAAAAAGGGCGGAGTAACCTTTTCAGGCGGCGAGCCCACTTTTCAGGCTAAAGAACTTTTGCCTACAATTCAAGCTTTACAAGACGCTGGCTTTCATGTTGCATTAGATACAAACGGTGGAATTTACAATTCTTGGGTGGGGCAAATTTATGAAATTGTGGATTTGGTTTTGTTAGACATCAAGCATATTGATAACGACCAGCACGTTCAATTGACAGGACACACTAACCTAAATACTTTAAAACTGGCCAAATTTAGAGAAGATACCGGCAGGCATATGTGGCTTAGATTAGTTTTGGTTCCAGGCATTAACGACCAGCCAGAGTATCTGCATAGATGGGGTCAAGCTTTTCAGGATTATAAAAGTGTCCAAAGAGTCGAAATTCTACCTTACCATGAACTTGGCAAATACAAATATGAGGAGCTAAATCTACCCTATCAGCTCCAAGGAGTTAAACCACCGACTCTGGATGAAGTTAAAAAAGCCCAGCAAATTTTGGAGGTTTATTTTGGCAAAAAAGTCTTTATTCGTTAGTTTCAATTTTAATTATGTCTTTAAATTCAGTTTTCTATCCCAAATCAATTGCCGTAATTGGAGCTTCAAGTAGAATTGGAAGCGTGGGCAATGATGTTTTAAAAAATCTTTTAACCCAAGGCTTTGATGGGATTATCTACCCAATAAATCCTAGAAATGAAGAAATTTTAGGACTTAAATGTTACCCTACTTTGACTGACTTAAGTGCAGCCCCAGACCTAGCTATTGTAATTGTACCTGCAGCCTTGGTGCCGGGAGTATTTGATGAAATCGGAAGCAAGGGAATAAAAGCCGCAGTTGTAATTTCAGCCGGATTTAAAGAAACCGGGCCAGAAGGAAAGCTTTTAGAAGATCAGATTAAAGAGCTTTGTAAGCTGCATCAAATCACTCTAATTGGTGTAAACTGTCTAGGGATTATGAACGTTCAAACTGGTCTAAACGCTTCATTTGCGGCTAATTTACCTGCTAAGGGGCATATTGCTTTTGTAGCTCAAAGCGGAGCCTTGTGCACGGCTGTAATTGATTATTCAGCCAAACTAGGGCTTGGTTTTTCTAAAATTATTAGTGTTGGGAATAAAACCGATATTGATGAGCTGGCTTTACTAGAATATTTGGACAACGACCCTGAAACGAAAGTTACCATGATGTATATTGAAGATGTGGTGAATGCTCACGGTCTTTTGGAAAAAGGAAAAAGTTTAAAAAAACCTGTTGTGGTTTTAAAATCTGGACGCACTGAATCAGGAAAACAGGCTACTGCATCTCATACTGGAGCCTTGGGGGGATCGGACGCAATTTACGACGCCTTATTTAGACAATCCAAGATAATTAGAGCTGATAACATAGAAGATTTATTCAATTTTAGCTTAGCTTTTGCCACAAATCCAATACCAAAAGGACCAAATGTAGCAATAATTACCAACGCTGGAGGCCCAGGTGGAATTACCTCTGACGCTGTAGAAATGAATGGTTTAAAGCTGTCCAAATTATCCCCCGTGACAGAAGCTAAACTAAAGGCAACGCTACCCACAGCTGCCAATATTCACAACCCTATAGACGTTTTAGGTGATAGTAAGGCTGATCGATATGAACTAGCAATTAACGCCTGCCTCGAAGATGAAAATGTAGATAGTGTATTAGTTATTCTAACTCCCCAGTCCATGACTGAAATTGAAGCCACGGCTGTAGCCATTACAACAGCTAAAAAGTCTTTTAATAAACCAATCATTACCAGTTTTATGGGAATGGATAAGGTAGCCCTAGCTAATCAAATATTAGCCAAATCTGAGGTCACCACAATCCCCTACCCAGATTTAGCCGCTAAAACTTTAGGCTTACTCTGGAAAAGCGTAGAAGCCAAAAATCTTACTTCTAATCAAGCAGGTCTAAATAATATTTCAAGCACAAAGAAAGAAAAGGTAAATTCGATAATCCAAAAAGCCTTTAAAAATGGCCAAAAAAACTTGCCACAAACCCAAGTTAAGCAAATCTTGGAAGCTTATGAACTGCCAGTTCTATACTCAAAACTGGTTACTTCTGGTACACAAGCACAACAAGAAGCTAGTACTTTAAACACCCATTTAGTTTTAAAGATAGAATCCCCAGATATTATTCACAAAAGCGATGTTGGTGGAGTAATGCTAGATGTAAAGCCTGCAGAGGCTGGTCAAAAATATGACGAACTGATCGCGACTGTTCTTAAAAACGCTCCCCATGCCAATATCACTGGTGTACTTATGATGGAAATGGTAGAAATTAATAGCGGTTACGAGCTAATTTTAGGCGTGAAGGATGAACCTGGTGTAGGTAAAAGTATCATGTTTGGCTTGGGTGGAGTGCTGGTTGAAGTTTTAAAAGATGTGACTTTTTCAATTGCTCCACTAAATTTAAGCGAGGCTGATAAGATGATCGGTAGGATCAAATCAGCTCAGATTTTAAAAGGCGTGAGAGGAAAACCAAAAATGGATACAGACAGCCTGGTAAATGCCTTAGTAAGGCTTTCTGAGCTAGTAACCGACTTTCCCCAGATCAAAGAACTGGATATAAATCCTTTGTTAATTTTACCTGATGGCGAAGGAAGTAAGGTGCTGGATAGTCGAATTTTATTGGGTTAAAGCTTCAACAATCTTTTCACGAACCTCTTCCATCTTCTCGGGACTTTCAGGATGAGCTTTGGAATCGTTTAAATCTCCAGCTGTATGCATTGGAATAAGGTGTAAGTGAAAATGATCGGGCACTCCCATCCCGTGAATCAACAGACCAACTCTCTGACTACCTGTAGCTTTTTGAATTGCTTTGGATAATTTTTGAGCGTTTTTAAATATCGCCAGCATGTAGTTTTCTGGTAAATCCGAAAAATCCCCTACTTCAATTTTTGGTATTACCAGTGTGTGTCCCAAAGTGTGCGGATGGATGTCTAAAAAGGCAAAAGTGAGGTCATCCTCGTATATTTTGTAGCTATCAATTTGACCAGCGATAATTTTAGAGAAAAGAGTCATATATACTTATGAAATCGAAATCTGCCTTTAAATGTCAAGCTTGTAACTACGAATCTGGTAAATGGTACGGCAAGTGCCCTAGCTGTGGAAATTGGAACACCATGATTGAAATTGCTGCCAAAACCGAAGACTCTAAAAATAGCATAAAAGCTACACCAACCAGCCAAGTCTCGACTCTGGATGAAATTTTAAAAGCCTTGGAAAAACACCCCGAAAAAAGATACTACAAATTCTCCACAGATATTTTAAACCAATTTTGGAATCAAGGCCTTGTTACCGGAAGTTTAACTTTACTAGCAGGAGAACCGGGTTTGGGTAAATCTACTTTGGCACTGCAACTGCTTAGAAGTTTACAGCAAGCTACACCCAAGTTGAAACAGCTTTATGTCACCGCCGAGGAAAGCATGTTTGAAATTGCTAGACGTAGCCAGCGGCTGAAAATTCCTAAAGAAATAATGGTCTTGCAAAGTAACAATTTTGAACAAATTGAAATGCTTTTAAACCAGCAAAAACCCGAGATTGTAATTTTAGATTCTATTCAGACAATTTTTTCCACCGAACTCCAAGCCAGCCCAGGCAGTGTGTCCCAAGTTAGTCTAATCGCCAACCAGTTTTTAGCCCTGTCTAAAAGTTTGAATATTTCCATAATTATAATCGGACATGTAACCAAAGATGGACAGATTGCAGGACCTAAAACTCTCGAACATTTAGTTGACTCAGTCTTGAGTTTGGAATCGAGTGAAGGAATTTATCGTACTTTGAGTTTTAGCAAGCATAGGTACGGCACGACTGAAACTCAGCTGCTTTTAAAAATGGAAGCCTCAGGCCTGGAAATAATTACCGATCCAAGTCTGGCCCTACTTGAAAACCTTGAAGAAGGTGTAGGGGTGTGTTACGGCCTAGCTATTGAAAAAAATCTTCCCATGGTTGTAGAAATCCAAAGTTTGGTAAGCAATTCCACCAGTTTTGGAAGTAACGCTGGTTTTGGTAGACGTGAAGCAATCGGTATTAAAGCTTCAAAATTAAACACAATTTTAGCTATCATTGAAAAATATTTAGACCTGGATTTAAAAAGCCGAGAAATCTATGTCCAGATAAGTGGAATTCCCAAAAACCTAGTCGACGACAGCCTTGATTTACCTGTAATGTTATCAATTTTATCTTCGATTTATAAAAAAGATGTAGCCGATATTGTCACCAGCGGTGCACTGGTCAAACTCAATAGTAAAGGCCAAGTAGTCAACAAACAAATCTTTGCCGGAAGATTAACTCTAAGCGGAAACCTAAGACTGCCTACAAAAAATGAAATCCGTGAAAAGACAGCTAGTAAGCTAAAATTTGAGTACAATCCTGGAGTTGAAGGGAAGAAACTGAGAGAGTTGGTGAAGGTGGTTTAAAATTTGGGTTTAAGATCTACTATTAAGCTGATCAACTATATTATCAGCCTGTTTTTTTTCATCAGGAGTAACTATAACTGGTTTCTGGTCACCCCTAATATTTACAGACCCCGTAACACAAACCAGGGCATTGCCACTTGTATCTACAAGCAATACCTGGCCACCACCTACCCCTGAACGAGCATTTTGATCTAAGAAATTACATGGTAAACCAGGGCTAAAATTACCCCAAAACCTGTTTCCTTGTGGAAGAGTTTTTCGAAGAGCAGAGGCATAAGATGCAGACTGGGGATCTGCAATAAATTCTCTAACTACTTCTGTGGATATAGAAACATTAATATTAGGTCTCTCAGTTGAATCGCTACTTCGTTTCAGAATATATTCTTTCAAACTTTGAACAGAGTTTATAACTTCGGGAGGCTTAATTTCAGGAGACTTTTCTTTTTCATTTGCTGTTATTGTATCGTTTGTTTCTTCATACAATTGAGATAAAGTCAATCTTAACTGAAGTAATTGGTTATCTGATAAAGCATTCAAAGACTTCACACCTAATGCACTTAAAATTTTGTCTCTAGGAGAAATGCCCGTTTCCGCATGCACGGTAGGTAGTTGTTGTCCACGGCCATTAATTTCTGTTGATGTGGAAAAATTACTGTTCATATAATTAGAGTATTACATAGAAAACATTTTTTATCAAGAAAAATCAAACAGGAAAAAACCTAAAGCGATAGTGAAAGCAATTCATGAGGTAACATAACCACGGGAACGGTAAACGTTCCCCTACATGGTGTAATAATTAAATCGGGAAGCTAAAGCTTACCCCTACTTGAACTTCGATTATGCAGCCTAATTCTTACTCAAATAATCAGCATCTACTACCCTATCGAACCTTCGACCGTTAAACATTATAGTTGGGATTTTAATTGTTTTGATCTTATTTTCCACGATGTCTTTCTGAGCAGCTAGGTCGTTTTTAGTTTGTTCCGAATTAGCAATAGTTGTAATCTGTACTACCTCGTTATCTGTATAACCAATCTCTTTGAGCAAAACTTTAATCTTAGCTTCAGCCTGAGCTTTATCAAAAGTAGTTTTAAAGTCATCCTGTAATTTGTCGTTGTAATCACCCTTAGCTGTAAAGAATTTTTCTATTAGCTGCCATTCTCCTGGTACCTGAGCTTCTTTCAACGCAACTTTTTTGGTAGCCTGTACATATCGAGCCATAAGGTAGGAATGCTGGAATTTGTAACCGCTAGCGTTAGTTGGGCTTGGGATTGGGTAGATTAAGAAAGTTAAGTTGTACTTTTGATAGAATTTGGACTCCTTGATATTGCTAAAAAGTTTAGCACAATAGACACAGCTTGGATCAATAGCTTCTAGGGCAGTTTTTTTAGAATCATCGTATTTTTGATAGTAACTTGGATCACTTGGTAGATAATTTTTTGGTTCCCAATTGGTAAATCTATTTGGCACTTTAGAAACTGTTTCAGCAAAAGTAGTAAAAGGCTGTGTTGCCCATGTCCCAAGTTTATTATCCTTAACCGCCTGATCAAAAGTAATGGCAGTGCTGGCCACTCCGCAAGCCTCTCCGGATAAACTACAACCTTCACCCGAAACAGGATCACAAGTATCGTATACCCATAGGTTTAAACCAGCAAGTCCAGCGTAAACCAAACTCCAGATATTTAAAGCCACAAACAGAAAAGCCCAAAAAGTAAAGGTTTTATCAAAGAATTTAACAGTCTTTGGGTACTTGAAAATGAATTTACCAAGAAGCTTATTTTTTAGTTCTGCACCTAAATTAATATCACATGGCTGCAGGGTAACTTTTTTAAAAACACATTGCCAAGAACGGGCAAAAAGCTTCCTATATTCCGGGAAAAAACCCATGATTGGAAAGAGAATAAGAAAGATAATGAAAGCGAATATACAGAGCATATAAAATAAAGCAATAAACTACACCATAACTTTTAACTTATCAATAATAAAAGCGATCTGCTCAGGGGTATTATTTAATCCTAAAGATATTCTAAACAATGGTGGTAAATTCAGTTTTTCTTTGAGATAATAATGACAGCAGTGGTACCCAGAGCGGCACATTACCCCTACCTCAGATAGATACATTGCTAATTTATGACCGTCGAGCTCATCTGCATATAGTGAAACTACCGGGCTAGGCTCTTTGTTTAGAAGAGTGATTTGAGGCACTTCTGCTAATTTTTTGTTTAAATATAGTGACAACAAATTTTCGTACTCAGCAGCATTAAACGTTTTTTTACCGCCTGTGTTAAACTCTTCAAGTACAGTATCAAAACCTCCGCCAGGGGTAAACTTCCAATTCTGCCTCCACTTTATTGCTGCATTTAAACCAATAATCCCAGCATAATTTTGCAGACCTGGCTCAATTCTGGCGTACAATTCTGATTCATCTTCAATTAGTTCGTAGGAATCTAATTTTACATCACTTACCGTAGAGCCACCAATCAAGAAACAGTCTAAGCTTCTGAGAAGCTTCTTTTTTATAATTATAAACCCGACACTTGGAGCATTCATTTTGTGTCCGCTACCAAAAACAGCATCAAATTCAATATTTTTTAATACCTCAGGGTTGTGTACAAAAGTCTGACAAGCATCAATCAGGAAAATTCCACCTTTTTCGTGCACATCTTTAGCTAGTTGCTGGGCATTTTTCAGCTCTCGACCATCGATATTAGAAGTGGTATTTAAAATAACGATCGAATTTTCCAGTTGATTTTTCTCATAAATTAATGATCCATCTTGGCTTCGTGGCAAGACTATCCTGGTAGCACCATGTCTTTTAGCCCAGGTCATAGAAGTTAAAAACACAGAATTATGCTCAATTTCAGAGGTGATGATTTGCTTAAATCCTCCATTGATTTGCTGTAATACTTGATTGATTCCAAAGGTTGTATTTAAGGTAAAAGCTACTGTGTAATCTTTTTCTGATTTATTTACTAGCTTCAAAAGATTGCCCCGGCACTCCTGAACAAGTCTATCTGTTTGCTCACCCCACTTGTATTTAACCCTGTGCCCGCAAGAATTAAACTCGTGATAATATTTATTTTCAGCCTCAATTACCTGTTGTGGACGAAGCGTCTGACAGGCGGAATCAAAGTAGTAAGTATTAGGTTTTAAATAATCAAAGTTTAAAATTTGACCACTATTAGGCACGGCAGTTTTTTGTTTGCTAAATATGGAAAACATGATTTTCAGGATTAAGTGGATAGATCAATACTGATTGATTCAGTTGCTCAATAACTTAAATACTTGTGTCAGAATGTCAAAAACTACGACCTAGATTTTCATCAACTCTTCCTCCTTTTCCTTGGTAATTGTTTCTACTTCTTTGTTTAAATTATCAACTTCCGCTTGGAGTTCTTTCTCGAAAATCCCTAGTTCTGTTTCGCTAATCAAACCATCATCTTCTTCTTTTTTCTTAGCTTTCATTAAATCTTGTCTTTTCAAACGAATCTCAATTTTAGCATCTTCCTGAAGTTTGTGAACTTCTTTTACTCGCACTTTTCTAGTTTCTTCGGTAAGTGGTGGAAAGGTTAGTCTCAGCCCTGCACCGTCATCCATAGGTGTTACTCCAAGATTGGAATCCTGAATAGCCTTGGACATGGCAGAAATCAAAGATTTATCAAAAGGTGTGATAAGCAACTGCCCTGGCTCTGGCACAGTAATTGTAGCCAGCTCATGAAAGTGCATTCTGGAGCCGTAAGCCTCGACAGTAATGGTTTCTAAAATAGCTGAGTTTACTCTACCTGAACGAATTCCAGCTAGGGTTTTATGATAACGGTCGGTGACTTCTTTGGCAGTAATATATTTATAATTAGGCATAGGCTTGATAAAATCAAGGTTTAAGGTTGTAGCTGGATTTGTCAAACAAGAAATGTGCAACCATTCTGATACCCTCCCTGGCCATAGCTATTGCCGATTACAAGTATTCTGAAGTACTCACCCACCAACACAAACCGTAGGGGACGCATTTACCCTCCCGTTTCAATCCTTACCCGACTGACCTGGGGGCACGAGTACCAATATAACTGATCAAGAAACACAGCCATAAGGCAACCTTTTTTGCCTACCTTTGAGGCTACATTAGACTGACACAGTCGGAGGGGTAGTTCCTCCTTTTAGTAGTCTTTCAAGTGCAGCTCTTTCAAGGTCAGTTCTATTCTGGTCAGTTTCTGTTTTCTCAATTTCCATAGCATTGTTGTAATCACCTTGCAACTTTTGTCTTTCTAGCTCAACAGCCGCTGGGGATATGTGTTGTTCTAGTTGTGTTTCTATTTGATGTATCAATTCTAATCTTAGATCTGCTTCATGAACTTGCCTAGTTACTTCTGCCACCGATTGAAAGGGTGCTTGCACAGATCTTTGCAGTAGCTCCTCACCTTTTGCTGTTAGTCTAAATCGATGATGGGGCTTAATATTGGCTTCTGATAGAATTTTGTCTGGGGAATTTACTAACTTTATATATCCTCCTGCAATCAAACCGAATGTTTTTTTAAGAGAATCGGCATACAAAAGGTCTTCAGAGATAGACCCAGTATGAACTGCTATTTCTGCGACTGTTTGAATTACTCCAGCTGAAAGACCTAATGCAGAATTATGCTGAGCATCTTCTATATGTCGTCTATTTCCTAAATTTGAATTATGTATTTTTATATTTTTATCACTTCCCCCAAAATTTGTTGATTCCATAACTGACACATTAAAATTTATAAAAAAAATTAATCAGACTTTTTTTGTATTTTTGTAAAATTCTAAAATTCTAGTGCAGATTGTCAAAAGCTTAATTACACTGTATGTTTGAATAAAAATAAATTTGTCAAATTATGTTCTAAAAAAACAGGCTCATCAAGTAATTTTCTATGTACTAAAAACAGTGTGATCAAGCGTCCAGTTCTGCCATTGCCGTCTAAAAGGAATGGCTTGTTTCAAATTGAGCCTGAGCAAAAGCAATCTGAATCAGGGGTTTGATCCCTATCGTTTACTCCTCAAAAGGTTTAGCACACACTCCCCACAACCCAATTTTGTCTGCTTTGGCTTTAGACTCAAGGACAACAAACTGAGAAGCATAAGTATTATTTGGTTTAATAATCATACTCCTAGCAAAACCTGATTTTACCATCTGGGCATTGACACTTTTGGTTACGTCACTTGTATCATTTTCATTTAAAAACACAAATCTCAAGAAACGCTGATATCGGTCTTTATCCTCTTTATCAGCCTTTAGCCAAACTAATTTTCCGGCTACAAGTTCTTTGTTTAATTTACTAGCTTCAGGACCAAAGCACTGTACTGCAACATTTGGCTTCTTGGTTTCAGGCGTGTCCATATTTAAATACCTAATTGTCCTGCCATCATCTAGTTTTATAGTGTCACCATCGACTACTTCACGCACTGTTGAGCTTTCAATTTCAGTGTCAGCAGTATTTCCCTTAGAACTTTGACTGGTTGATACAAATTTATCTTTCAAACCCAAGCCGCCACTAAACCAATTCCCCACAGGCTCGTTAACTGCAAATCCTAAAATCAAAACAATCACCAAACCAGCAATTCCTAAAAAGGCAACTAGTTTAAATTTTGGGGCGGAATCTTGGGTGTTGGGCATCAGGAATTTAAAAGTTTTTTCTTTTGTTTTTCTTTTAAAAAGTTCTTTTTTGTACTTACTTTTTGATCTATTTTTTTCTCCAAAGCTTTCTTAGCATCTTCAGCAATCTTTCCGCCTTCAAAAGCATCTTCTTTTAAATTATTAAACCCTTGAGAATCCTTTGCCTGGGTGATTTCTGTCGTCGCACTCTCACCCAACATGCTAAAAATTAATTCTAGATCTGTAAAGTGATCTCTTAGATTGGAATTTTTCAATCCTTCATACTTTTTATATTCGTTAGGAGTCATTCCAAATGTTGCCTGACTGATTTGTGCTGTTAAAATTGAAAACTCGATATTTTCTTGCACTCCCCGTTTTTTCCACTGGCCTGTAAGTTCATCTCTAATAGCAATTCCGCGAATTCTTTTTTCAATCCATGCATCGCTATAGCCTTTGGCTATATAAATCTCCCTCGTTCTTTTTGAAGCTAACTCTGGATCTTCAATTTCTTGGATTCTTTCATAGCCAACTTTAGCTAACCACTTTTTGAATGGCTCGGCTTTAGGACTGGGTATCGATTGTATGATTCGAAAAATCCCTTCAGTACTTGAACAAATCATTTTTTGCTTTCCACCTTTTGTTTCAATCTCAAGGGTATGTACAATTTGTACCCATCCTTTTGAAAGTTCAAGATCTCTTTGTTTTATCTTTTGAATATATTGTTTTGGATCGGATGAATCTGTAAGGGCAAAAACTACATCTTCAATTACAAACCACCACTGATTATTATACATGGTTTTTCGAATTTGCTTCTGCTGGAAAATCGCAAGGTGCTGGATCATATACTCAAGTATAAATCTAGTATAAAAATATTTTACACCCCATGTCAAAAAATAACGCTAATATGTTATACTAACAATCAACAATCTAATCAGAAAAAATGTCATCAACTAGTTGCTTATAAACTTTAGTATTAGGTTTGATTTGCATAACCATTTCCCATTTGAATTCATCAAAGCCTAATAAAGTTGGCGACTGTTGATTATAGCTATCCAAAATTTGCTCAAAAATATCTATTAATCTATCTTTATAGCTATTGCCTTGGACGGCATGTTCAACCTCAGTCTGGATTTTAGCTTGCAGTTTTAACAGTCTTTGAATTAAACTATCAGCCAATTTTAAACCCTTTTCCTGGAAAAAATTTTGAACTATTTGGGCATCAAATAAATAACATTCTATAGCCCGGCGAAACAGAACTTTACGATAAGGAAGCTTGTGCCGATATTCTTTTATATCTTCAAAAGTTGGAAATTCATGGTCACGATCTCGTAGCATAAAGATTCGAAAGTTGCCGTAAATCCCATTTTTTACCTGCTCCAAAATCTCAAATGAAAAACTAGTTTGAGTATTGCCCCGACAAGAAACAAACATCGTTCTCGGAATTATATCTGCAAATATTGTATTGTAAATTCTAGCATCTTCGTCTTTCCCCTGCCCTTCACAGAGAATCAAAAAAGGTGCAAATTCATTGTAATCTGGCTCACTACTACTTATAAAATCAGCCAAACCTGCTCCAAGCATTTTAGCTGAAACCAAACCAACTTTCTTGCCCCAATAACCGTCACTGCCTAAAAAGTTACCAAATTCACTTTGGCCAATGCGACCATTTTTGGTAATATTTAAGCCGTTTTTAAACAGATAAACCTTTTGACTTGGGAAAAATTCTTTTTTATCACACTCGCAGTCAATCCTTTCTTTCTCAGTAATGTCCCCAGCGGAAGTGATCAGAAAAGGGCTGTGGGTGGCAATTATAAACTGGACATTGTGGCTCCTACTGATTTCATCAAAAATATAGGCCAGCTGTTTGATTAACGATGGGTGTAAAAAATGCTCCGGCTCTTCCAACAAAATAAGTTGGGGTTTTTGCCTGTTGAGCTTAGTTAAAATTTCCAAAATTTTTTCAAACTTACTTTTAAATAAAGCCAAATTTGAAGTGTCCTTGGTTTTATTCAAATCACTACCAAGTCCAGACAATTCTGTAATGATACTCAGATCCAGGTAATTGTATTGTAAAAGTAATTCTTTTATGAATTCTTCGTAGTTTTTAACTCCTGGGTTTGCCAGTAAAAACTTAACCAGCACGCTGGAATCTTGATTTAGATATAAAACCTCAGGTTTTAACGATTTGGTTTGGGAGTTTAGTTTGAAGTTAAACTTGGACTGGCTTAAATTTAAACCAAGTTGTGGTAAAACATTGGACTGAAAATTAGCATAAATTGCTTCTAAAACACTACTCTTACCGCTTCCATTTTCACCAACCAAATAATTTACCCTAGAAAGTTTTCGAAGAGCGATTCCTGTTTCTCCAATTCGTCCAAAATTTATCAGTTTAATTGCGTCTAACACGATTGTAAGAGTACTTTAGAATTACCTTTTGAGCAAATCTTAATCCATGACCTCAGCCGCGACAATCTCTTTATCAGAAAGCTCATGACCTTCAGGTAAGGTGAAAGAAATTAAGAAAGAAACCAGCAAGAAAACACCGGTGTAAATAATGGCAATTTTACCACCGTCAACATAGCTTCGATGAGCTTCTTTAATAATCTCATTTTTAGCCTGGTCACCAACCACATCAGGAATTTGTTTTAACACTGAAGAATCTCCCAGACCAACTCGGGTAACAACCATTTGTTTAATCGGCTCTGGAGTTTTTGCCAATGCTTTGTTGGAATTAATTTTATCCGAAATTGTGCTACTCAGAGTTGCCAAAAAGGCAGCCCCAATCAAAGCTGTGCCAAAGGTTCTACCAACTTCCCTCACTGTACCATTGATTCCAGATGCCACTCCAGCTTGAGTAACAGGTACAGAAGACAAAATCAAGTTTGTAACTTGAGCGATCATCAACCCGAAGCCAAGACCAAAGACGAATAACCCAGGGATTAAGCTAATTCTAGTAGCCTCTAAACTTAGAGTGAAATAGATAATCAAAGATCCTAAAGCACCAAATAAAATTCCGACTTGGACAATCCTTTTTTGGCCAATTTTTTTGGCAATAGCATTAGACAAAGGTGCTCCTAAGAAAGTAGCAAGGGATAGTGGAATAAAACCAATCCCAGAGTCAAAGGCTGATAGTCCTAAAACAACCTGGTAAAATATTGCTAGACCATAAGTGAACAAACCACTGACTCCAGCAAATAGTAAAGATACATTTATAATTCCAATTGAAAAACCTTTGTTTAAAAATATCTTCATGGAAATTAAAGGAGAATTCCCTAAATTTTCTTGTCGAAGCTCCCAGAATACAAAAGCTACTAAAACTAATAAGCCAAAAATTACACCATAAGTTGTGATTGAAATTCCTGCCAAATCATAACTACTACCCATAAATTCAAAAGCTTTTTTAGCCTGCAGCCAGCCATATGTTGATGACTCAATTATACCATATGTAATACTGCCCATTCCCAAAGAAGATAAAAATACACCTAACAAATCTAAAGATATTTTATGAGGTTTTTGGTGGTAACCTTTTACAATTATAGAGCCAAGTGCTAAAATTGCTACAACAAAAATATTAATTCCAAATGCCCATCTCCAACTAAAAGCCGTGGTTAAATAACCTCCTAAAATTGGACCAAAAGCTGAGGCTGCTCCAGCAGTAGCACCATAAATTGCAAAAGCCTTACCCCGGTCTTCACCTTCAAAGTTACTTACCAAAAGAGCAGAACTTGCTGGAATCATTAAGGCAGCTCCAATACCCTCAATTATAGACCAACCCAAAATTAAAATCCCGATATTAGGAGCCAATGCTGTAACCAAAGAACCAATACCAAAAATTATAGCACCCAAAACAAACATTTTTTTGCGACCAAAAAGATCTCCTAAACGGCCTCCAAAGATTGTTAAAGATGCCAAAACTAAAGAATAACTGGTAAAAGCCCACTGAATACTCTTTAAGTCAGTACCAAGATCATTGGTAATATTAACAATGGAAACGTTTAAAACTGTTCCATCGATAACTACGATAGCTACGGCTAAAGCTAAAACGAAAAGGCTAAGCCACTTTTTAAAGCCACTGGGTTTGATTGTTTCAGACATAATAGTTTAATTTTCTTGATTTTTTATAATTAATTTTTTAATTACTTGGGTAAAATCTTGGCTGTTGTCGCCAAAAAACTCTTTGTTTAATTTTTGTAATTCTTTGATTGCCTGATTGCCTAAAGTGATTCCAGCTGAGGTTAAAACCAAAACCTTGGCTCTAGTATCGGTAGGGTGTGTTTCTCTTTTAATCAAACCTTTTGTTTCCAGGGTTCGAAGTACATTTGAGGTCATCATCTTGTTTGAGCGAAGCAGGTTTGCAAGATCCACTTGAGTTGTAGATTTTTTCTCCTTTGCGGCTAAGTGCATTAATCCACGAAGTAGCATTAGCTGAAAAGCTGTTAAGTCAAACTGAGCCAAATTGTCTTCAAGTTTTCTTTTCCATAGATGGGTCAACTCCCAAAGCAGCCAACCTGGGCTATCCGTTTGGATCTGAAATAATTCAGCTTTGAGTTTGTTATCTGAGGTCATTGCTTGATAAAAAAGACTAAACTCGTATATTATATATGCATATACTATTGTCAAGTGGTTTTGACCTACAACCTTAACTGCCATCCTAAACTGATTCCAGGATCTAAAACGCTAGTCTTGACATTTAGCCAAAGAAAAAACTCTCTAAAAGAATGTTCTTATCCGATGTAGATATCAAAAACGCTATTGAAAGTGGTGATATAATTTTACCCGACTTTGATGAAAAAAGGCTTCAGCCTGCTAGTTACGACGTACTTTTAGGCAATGATTTTTTAGTTTTTGATCACCACAAGCTGGATTTAATTGATCCCAGAATTCCTGTGGAAGATGCCATGAGAAAAGTGCATATCGACGACGAGGGCTGTTTTGTCTTGCATCCTCAGGAATTTGCTTTAGCCGTGACTCGAGATTATTTTGGAGTGAGTGACAAACTTTGCTGCCAGATTATGGGTAAAAGTAGCCTTGCCAGACTCGGTTTGATTATTCACACCACTGCAGGTTTTGTAGATCCTGGAAACGAGCTTAACGCTACTTTGGAATTACTTAACACTAATAAAGTGCCGATTAAACTTTACCCCGGAATGAAAATTGGTCAGCTATCTTTCTGCGAACTAAAAACTCCTTCGGCTAAACCTTACGGACACGCTGATTTAAACAGCAAATATTTCAAGTCTCAAACAGTTGAAGCAAGCGAAATGTGGAGGAATTTTGACGCAGATAAATAGGAGTGATTTATACAGTCTTTTTCTCCAACTTCTCAAAAACTAAGGACATAACCTGCAGAGCTCCAACGATTAACAATCCAATAGCAATCAAATATTTAACCAAATCTGTCTCAGCATTTAGAGCTACATGCAAAAAAATTGCCCAGATTAAAATGTAAACAAGAGCGTGGAGTCTGCCCCAGTTCTTTTTTAAAAGTTTTTTGGAAAAATTATTGGAGGTCAAAAATAAAGGAAAACTTCCGAATAACGCCACCACTCCAAACAGCTCAAAAGTTAAAAATGCAGGTGGAATTATACCAATTCTTATTGCAGGAACTAAAAAGGTAAGCAGGTAATGTGCGGTGGCAATTACAAACATTAATATGCCAAGTCTTGCCCTGTTATACATTAATAAATTTTGAATTTGATTTAGAAAGCCCTTGACTTTAAATCGTCTAAAAATTCCTGGTAGTACCGTTACTATAAAGACACCAACAGATACGATGCCCAAAAGCTTGCCAAGTTTGTATTGTAAAAATTCATCTGCCAATGCAAATAAAGCAATCGTAAAAATAATTGAACCGTAAATACCAATTCTGAGGATTAGTTTTAAAATATCTTTGTTGTTTTTTGAATCAAGTGGCATAGGAGGTGAAATTTATTTGAGGCTGTGCAGACTGTCAAGAATGAAGTTTTCCTGGATATTCGGGATGAGCAAAGAATGTTCCATCTTTAAAAACTAACAGAAACGAACATTCAAAAAATTCACAAATTCTTATAAAAGTATCTGGATTTGAAACAAATAAACAAGTTGAAGCCAGGTCAGCCTGAACTGAGGTTTGGGCAAATGTAAACACTGCCAAAATATTTTTGTCGCTATTTTCACTGCCCACTAAATGACTAAATTCTTGATTTCCATTTTTAACTTTCCATTTGCGTTTATTTCCTGAAGAGCAGGCTATTGCTTGATGCTTTAGGGAAATTTGACCTATACTTTGAGTGATATCAAGCGGGTTTTCAAGTTGAAAAGTTTGTCCTCCTAGACTATCCCCGGTTGAATATATATCACCGCCTCCGTTGATACTAAACAAATTTAAATTTAGATCTTCTTGAAAAATTCTTGCCAACTTATCAATCATCCAACCTTTTCCGATTCCTCCAAGATCGATTTTACTAGGTTTGGAAATTTCTAAAACATTTCTGGAAAAAATAGAGAAACCTGAGCTCTTCAAATCAGGAATAGTATCATTTTTTAGCTCAAAAGAATAGTTTTCATCATAGCCAGCATTTTCCAAAACAGACCCTACAAAAATGTTAAAAGCACCTTTGGTCAGACTACTGGCTTGGTTACTCGAAGTTAACATTTGAAAGAGTTCATCTGGATATTTTTCCAAACTTTTGTCTTTATTTAAAAGAGAAACTAGACTATCTGGTTTGAATCTGGAATACAAATTTTCAAAATCATTTAAAACTTCAATGGTTTTCTGCTTGAGAGTTGCTTGTTCCTTGGCGTTTAGTTTATCAAAAATCGTAAACCACCATTTTGAACCCAAAGCTTCAATTGAAAATTGAAAATCAGACAAAATAAAAATTTAATTTCTAGCCTGATCGGCTATTTTTTTCAAAGCTTCATTGAATCCTGAACCAGTCAGGGATGAACCATTTACACTACCACTGACAGTTGCTTTATCCAAAGTTTTGCTGTTAACTACTGATGAAATGCCTTGTTTAAAAAGATTAAGATATTGTTTTGATTCTCTATCTTTAGCGTTAGTCGAAGTTGAAACTGAGCTGATAAGATTGTTTTTTAGGGTAATAGTTACATCTATAGACTCAACTGATTCAGGGGTGTTGTATGATCCAGAAGCAGTGTAAGTCCCATCCTTAAAACTTCCAGTGGTAACACTTATACTTGAATTACTAACTGTGGAATTCGTAGTCGTATTTTTTCGGGAATTTGCAAATAAAACAATTCCTGCTGCAATTATTATGAATAAACCGATTGCAGAAACTGCTACGATTGTTGATCTAGAAGCCATATAAATAGTAAGGTTTTGATGTTTGAAAATTCTACAACCTTTGTCAAAGTTAAAGTCCGAGTTTGCGATTTATTTCATTGACTTGAGTGATGATTTTTTTCTGGTCCGCTTCAGTTACACCAAAGTATTTTTTACCTGTAACGTCACTTACGAAGTACAAATATTGGCTGTCTGTAGGAGTTAAAACGGCATTTACATTATCATATTGAGGACTAGTAATTGGACCAATCGGATATCCGGTATTTTCGTATGTGCTGTATAGGCTAAGTGCGGCTGGCTCATCCAGGAATAAACAATTATCTAATTTAAAAGTTTGCTGGCATAGCTTTCTACCAGAAGTATACTCAACGGTTACGTCAGATCCCCATTTCATACCATCAGCAAGTCGATTGTAAAACACGCCAGACATGATTGATCGTTCTACATTCACTTCGGCACGATTAGCATCCGAGACTCCAAACTTTGGTCTGCCTGTTTCTTTTTCCAAAACTGAAGCCATGATAATAACTTCCTGGAATTTTTTAGTCCCAACTTTACTTTTCAAAGGTGTCCAGACCTTAGCTTTAAAATTATCCAAAAATTTGGTAAAAATTTCTTTTGGCGTGCTTGGTTTGTAAAAGTTGTAGGTATCTGGGTAAAGATAGCCTTCGATGTAATACAAGGCACATTTTTTGATATCACCATAAGTGCAGGTCAAAGGCTCGGGTAAAAACTCATATTTTTTGCGATCAAAGTTGGCTGGATTTTTGGCATATTCGGCCAGATCTGATGCTTTGGCTACACCCTGAGCCTCAATAAGAGCAAAAACTTGATCTGCTCGAATTCCTTCCCTAAAGGTAATTTTTTCTACCGGAAGCTGTTTATCAACCTGACTACTGGCTAAAACCTTGGTTTGGGAGTTGATCAATTTTAAAAGCTCTTCAGGTTTTTCTTTGTTTAGGTTTAAAGTGTACTCACCTTCTTGCAAGGGATCAATCTGATTTAGCTTTGCAAAAAATAATAAGGCGTCACTGCTATTAACAACTTTCCTGTCTTGGAGCTCTTTAGCTACAGTTTTGAGTGAGCCCCCTGTCTCTACTGTAAATTTAAATTCACCGGTCGGAGCCTCTTTAGGAACTCCATAAAACTGATTGTAGTAATTATAACCAAAAAATCCCAAAACTCCTAAAATAATACCAATTATGAGAATATAGACTGTAAATCGAGACATGTATAATATTTTTGTGAGTCTACAGCAAGTTTATAATTGAGCAAAATGTCAACTACTAGGGCATACTAGAAAGTGAGTTGTTCGACTATAAAGTTGCTACAAACTTCTCAACCTTACTTTTTAAACCAACAGCAAAACTCACCTTAGAAATCTCCTCTTGGCTGAAACTGGTGATCCCACTAGAAACTGGAAACCATGCTCCACTACCATCTGCATCTTGAAAATTGGAAATTAACTTCTCATCCCCACCTTGAGTTCCAAGCCCTGGGCATAAAAACCAAGAATGAGACATATTCTTTCTAAGCAATCCTCCGATTTCGGGTTTGGTAGCTCCGACAACTGCTCCGATGGGGCCATATTCCTTTCCAAATAGGTCGAAGCCAGCCTCTGATTTTAAATATTTCTTATTCAAAAGCTCAATCTGGTGCCCAATAAAATCGCTCAAATTTTGGTCCGAATTTAAAACAGCATCTTGGATTACCTCTCCGTCAGTGTTTGAAGTGCGAACCAATGCAAAAATTCCTTTTTTAAATTCCAGGGCAACATTAACAAAGGGTTCAAGCGAAGATTTTAAACCTAAAAATGGATTTACAGTTAAAATATCACATTCAAAGTCTGCCCCAGGTGTAAAAAAAGCCTTTGCATAAGCCGTTGAAGTTCGATCTATGTCACCTCGTTTGGCATCCAAAATTGTAATTAATCCAAGTTTTTTAGCTTCGTATAAACTGCTCGATAAAACTTCTAAACCAGCCAGTCCATATTTTTCAAAATAAGCCGATTGAAACTTAACGCCTTTAACCAGGCCCTTGGAAGCATTCAAAACGCTGTGGCAAAAAAACTCTAGCTTTTGCTTATCACTCTTTTTAGAATTAAATTCGGGATAATTTTCATAAAGGTCTAAATTAGGATCCAGGCCAACGATAAGGTTTGAGTTCATGATTAAAACTAAGTGCAAATTTAGCAAGATGTAAAGACAGAGGCATGTAGCAGCCGCAAGTTCTGAAGCGGCAAAGTTTACAAGCCATTTAAATAATGAAAAATTAAAAATGATAAATATCTTAACCTGTAATACTGAACTTGTTTCAGGATCTCGACTAAACTTATTTAAATAATTGCTCAGAATTACTTTTGGCAAAAATCTTTTTTTATGTTTAAAGTTTCAATTAACCAATTTTATGACTGATAGCTTATCAGATAAAACTTTGGAGAGGTTGGAAAACTCCGAGGTTTTTAAATATTTAGTTTCTATATTGGTGGCAGATTTTTGTATCGAAAAGGAAAAGGAAGGTCTTATTCAAAGGACAATACAAGTAATTGCTCATGACTGCACAACATCAACCCAAACTGTCCTTGATTATGCAAAAAGAAAAGCCTTAATTCAGAAAGGCAACTAATACAACCCCAACTCCATCCCCTGCACTTTCTGATTCAACTCCAGCATTGTTACTACAAACTCAGCGTGACTCCAAATTAATGGTGTTGCCGACAACTGCTCCGCGGTAAATGGATTTAATTGCTCACTTAGAATGCCTGATTTTTGGGCATATTTTAGGACCCATTCTAGACTTTCATAAACTACGTCCAATTCTTTCTTAGTTTTAGCTACTTTTAAGTAATATCTAGCTAGCCATAAAGTCGTAATTATCCAAGGATTGCCAGGAGTGTCTTTACTGACTCTAAAGTAGTAATCATCTTCGTATCTGCACACTCCACCGACTTCTGTTTTACAAACCAGCTTTTGTTCTACGTTTTGGATCGAACGAAGCAGCTTTGGATCATCAATTGGTAAAATTTCAAACTCAAAAATAGCATAAATACTACTCATATCCAGGACTCTATCGTATGTCATCGTACCGTCTTTTTCAATGTGTACAAATTTTACAAAATAGCCTCTTTCCTCATCCCAAAGGTATTTTAAAATGGCGTCTTTAACTCTATCGGCAGTTTCCTGATAGCGTACCTGGCTTTCAGTTTTACCTAAAATTTGAGCAAATTTTGCACAGCAGCTTAATGCTCTGTAAACAGTACCGCAGGTGAATGTATGGGTAGCAAATTTTTCTTCCCAAAGATCGTAAGTTGGTCTTGGCAGGCCAGTTTCTTGATCTAAATAAGTCACTAAAAACTCAGCAGCTTTTTTGATAAAAGTATTGTAAATTTCTTCAATAAATTCAATGTCCTTTGTCTTTTGATAAAACTCATACAAGCACCAAATCACAAGAGCTGTTTCATCTTCCTGAATCGGCAGTTCCGATTTACCTTCTCGAACCCAAGGATGCCAGCTACTACCCAGTGAGCCATCAGCACGATATTTATGAAGCATGTACCCTTCTTTACTTATAAGCTCCTGACAAAGCTGGATAAATCGTTTGGCAGATTGTTCGTAGCCAGCCATATTCATAGCTCTTAGAACCAACGCCCCATCTCGAGGCCAAACGTAGCTATAAGTACCCCACCCATATTTGAGTAAATCTGAATCCCCCGAGGCAATTGCAGCCCCGTGCTTGTCTAAATGAGTGTTTATAATCAGCAAAGATTTTTTAAAAAGTTCAACTAATTTTGGGTTTATGTTACCAAACGAATAGTCTTCCTTTTCCAGCCAGGCTTTCCAATAATTTTTAGTAGTTTCAACTAAATGTGAAGGGGTTTTTTCAAGTACAAATTTGTTTAATTCTAGCCCATCATCAATGGTTTTGGCGGCAGCTAACCAGTAGTAAACTTCGTTGTGAGAATTGGCATCAAGCTCAAAACTTATACCAATTACTGAGTCCACAGTACCGTGTTCAACACTATTTTTTGATAGTTTGCCGTCATCTTCAGCATCTTTAAAAGTTCCTTCTCGACCTGCTAGGCCAAGTAGGCCTACACTATAGTCGTCAAACTGTTTGCCATCAACCATTGCATTGTGCACAAATACCCGCCTACCCTTGTAATGAATAATTACATTTTGATCGTGATCGTAGATGGCAGTGTCACCTTTATTGGACTCGTAGATTTCGTATTGCTGATTAAAAAATAGTTTTACTTTTCGATTTCTATCACTAAGATTTTCTACACGAATTGCTCGTACAAAAATGTTTTTCTCATTGTAAACACAGTCGTTAAAAATAATTTTAATCTCATCAGTTGGGTTAATTGCTTCAATCTGACTAACCATTGTATCTTTCATGTAGTCTATCGAAATGGCCCATTTGCTGCTATCAAACCAACTAAACTTACCATCAATCATTATACCAAACTTGTGGTGATAGTCATTTCCCGACTGATGTTCCAGGCCCACATAGGGATAGTAAAAATCAAAAAGTTGCCCAAATTGATCCAATAAAATTAGCATCTGGTTGTTACCGAGTGAAAGTGATTTTGCCATATGTTTTTGTTTGATTAGCTCATTATATCTTAACAAAATGCTTTGGGCAATTCATATCCAAACCGTAGGGGTAAGCCTTGGCTTCCCGAAAATCGTTGAGATGACAATATGCTACAACATATATGCAGCCAAACCTAACAAGACATTGACAAGTAAATATATTTTATACACCCTACAGGTGTTATGTCTAATTCAAGCAACTCAACCGATACAAAGAAAATTCAGGTCGCCCTTAAAAAGTCGATTGGAAGCACCAATAAAGCTTTAAAACTACTTTTGGATAGTGACTATTTAGAATGCTCAGATTTACTTGTACAAATTGATTCAGCAATTGGATCGCTACAATCTAGCAGGTCACAAGTATTAAATCACTTTCTGGATGTATGCATCGATGAAAACATCAAATCGGGTGATAAGACTAAACTCAAAAACCAACTTACCAAACTTTATAAACTAACTAAATAATTACACACAATAAATTTATGACCACGCTAAACACTGTAGAAGAATTAAAAGAAAGATTATCCCAAAACAATCCCAGTGATGTTTTACTAGATGTAAGAACTGCCGGTGAATTTTCTTCAGGTCACATAAAAGGAGCTATAAATCTGACTGTTGGAAGTGAGGAATTTTTTAACAAAATTGAAAGCCTTGATAAATCAAAAACCTACATTACCTTTTGTTTAAGTGGTAATCGCTCCGGTATGGCTGCTATGATGATGGCTCAAAAAGGATTAGAGGTAATCAATTCTAAGGTTGGATTTATGCATTGGAAAAATGCTGGAGCAACAGTTAGTGTTTAGTTTTTAAAAATTAAAATATGCCAAAAAAATATCTAATAATAATCCTGGCTGCAAGTGTTTTAATGTTTACAATTGTAATTGTTAATTCAAATTCTAGCACCAGTAATTCAAACACTAGCACCAGTAATTCAAACACCAGCAGCAGTAGTAGTGCCTCATCTCAAACAAGTAGTATAGCCTTTGAAACTTTAGCTACAGTTAACGATTTAAAACTCAGATTAGATCAAAAGAATCCTGGCGATATTCTACTTGATGTTCGCACTCCACCAGAATATAGTGCTGGTCATATTCCCGGCTCAATAAATATCGATATTGAAAATACTAATTTTGATTCACAAATTCAAAAACTGGATAAATCAAAAACCTATATTACCTTTTGTCGCAGTGGTAATCGTGCTTTGGTTGGTAGTCAAAAATTGTCTGAGCTTAGTTTTAAAACAATTTATTCCAAGCAAGGCTTTAGTACTTGGCAAGCTTCTGACCTGGCTGTTGAAAATTAAAAATATCTGTCATTTTGGTTAAATTTTAGTGTAATACATTTAGAAAGATATCCAAGGAACCCGGTGTTTTTCAAAATTTACAATAAACAATATTTTATGACACAAAAAACAATTTATGCAATTGCCATTTCAGGTGTTGCCCTTACAACAATTTTAGCTTCTGGTTTAGTAGTTTGTACTTATGCTCAAGGAGGTCGATTTGCAAATTCTAATTCCAGTAATAATTCAACAAAAAATAATCAATCTGCTGGCAATCAAGACAATCAAAATCAGTCTAATGCACCGCAAGAACATGATTTACAAAGCATCACTTCTTTACCAAATGAAGATCTTTCTGAGGACGAAAAGAGCGCAATTTTATATATGTCAGAAGAGGAAAAACTTGCCAGAGATGTATATCAAACTTTAGGAGATAAATATAATCTAAATATTTTTAAAAATATAGTTCAGTCAGAACAAAAACACACTGATTCCGTGAAAGTGCTTATAGACAAATATAGTATTTCAGATCCTGTTACTTCTAATGAAACAGGGATATTTACCAACCCTGATTTACAAAAACTATTCACCGATTTGGTGGCTAAAGGTAATCAAAATCAGCTGGAAGCACTCATAGTCGGGGCTACAACCGAAGATCTGGATATTACCGATCTAAATTCCAGATTATCCCAGACTGATAATGCGGATATCAAATTGGTTTTCCAAAATTTACTAAAAGGTTCTGGGAATCATTTGAGAGCATTTGTTAAAAATATTGAGAATCAAGGAGGCTCCTATTCACCTCAATTTCTTTCTCAAGTTGAATACAACACAATCCTAAGTGCAACTAATTCTGAACAATCTGGAAACCAACAAAAAATTGGTGGTCGAGGCAGAAATCGAAACTAACTGCAAAATTTAAACATAAAATTGGCTAACTCTTCTTTGGTTGATAGTTAGCCTTTTTTGTTGACATAATATATTTTTTATACACTATATAGGTGTTATGTGTTATCAATTTAACCTCTCTTAAACACTCAATATGCCTACAAAACAATTTTTATCTACTCAAGGAGTAATTTCATTTTTAATTACAAATTCCGACAATGAAGCTATTTTAATCGACCCTAGTTTCGACATGTCCCAAAAAATAGTACTTCACCTAAAACTGAATAAACTAAACCTAAAATACATTTTAGATACTCATACTCATGCTGATTTTTTTTCAAGTAGAGGGCTTTTTAAGACACTTTATCCAGATGCTAAAATCGGCCTAAGCCAGTATTCTCAAACAAAAGATAACGAACTTAAACTAGTAGATGAACAGGTTTTGGAATTGAAGAATATCAAACTCTCAGTTTGGCAAGCCAGCGGTCACACAAATGAATCTTTGGTTTTTGTTTTAAATCAGGACAACCAAACAAGTATTTTTACTGGGGACACTTTATTGATTGGAGGTACCGGTAGAACTGATTTCCAAATTGGCGACCCCCTTAGCTTATATAAAAGCTTGGAGAGAATTTTGACCCTTTCAGATAAGACAATAATTTATCCAGGACACAACTACGAAGGCCAAACTAAAACTTCTCTGGCTGTTGAAAAGCTTACTAATAAAAGACTGAAACTGGTGTTAGAGGGAAAACGAGATGAATTTGTAGAGCAGATGAACAATCACAAACCCACAAAGCCAGATTTGTTTGAAGAAAGTTTGAAATGGAATTCAATTTAAACTCAGACTTACTGTTCAGACTGATTTTGATAAAGATGGAAATGACAATTTAATTTTCGAAAATAAGGTCAATCGTAAAATCGAAATTTAATGATGTATATTTTAAACGGCGTTAACACCTCAGTTAAAAGCGACTTACTCCAAATACGATTACCCTATTGCACTTTCACAGAACTGGAACATCGCTGCCAGTGGTGACTTTAACCAGGATGGAAAGTCTGATTTAGTTTTGCAAAATAGCACAACTGGAGACATCCAACTTTGGCTTTTAAATGGTCAAAATCTACTATCAATTAACCAAAGCGTTGGAAATAATCCTGGATTAAATTGGAAGGTACAAACTGTAACAAAATAGTTTTATTATAGAACAAATGCCTCCTAGATAATGAGATAAATTTTCTCAAGACTCTAGAAGGCTGGTTTTGTTTTATTTCAGAATAGTGCTAATCTTCGTAATAATCCATGGAATCCTGTTCTGATTTATCTTTTCTCAAAGTCCAGAATACTCCAACAAGACCCACCCCCATTGCTGCTCCAAAAGCGACGATTCCAAAATAAGTAATCGCACCTCCAGATCGAACAGTGTTTTGAACGGTATCTGCTGCAGCCCCTGCTGTTTTGAAAGTGTTGTTTGTAACTGTTCCAAGGTTGAAGCCACTACTACTTGATAAGCTTGAAGTTGTCGATGAGTTTGATGTTGTAGAAACTGGTATTGATCCACCAACATCCTTTAAATTGGGCAATGGATCGGTTGTTGCTCTATTGATTGTAATAGCAACACTTGCTGTATCGCAGCCTCCCAACTTGTTACAAATCTTATAGGTTAGAGTGTCTGTTCCTGATGCATCGACATTTGGAGTGAAGACAATATTATCACCGTTAACGACCGCAGTCCCAGAAGTCGGTAATTTGGTTATTTCAAATGTTAAATTATCTACATCAGAATCTGGGAACTTATCATTCGTAATTACCTCTATAGTTACGTTTTTACTGGCATCCACATTAGCCGTATCATCAATTGCATCTGGTAAAGGAGAGCCAATATTTACCTTAACTGCAGCCTTACCACAGTTACCATCAGTATTGCAAATTTGGTATTCAAAAGTATCGCTACCGGCTTGTCCAGCCTTTGGAGTATAGATTACTTCTGCTTTATCGTTGATTGTTACTGTACCTTTGGTAGGGTTTGTGGTAATCTTTAGAGTACTAGCTAGAAGGGGTTTTCCATTATCCAAGTCATTGTTTAATACTGGAATTGTCACAGGCTTTTGATAGTCAGTTGTGACCTCATCATTTACTGGTGTTGGTGAAATAATAACCGGTTTATCAATAGTAATGTTAACCAAGGCTGTATCACACTGTTTGTCTTTATCACAAATTTTGTATTCAAAAGTATCACTGCCGCTGTAACCAGGATTAGGGGTGTAGGTGATTTTACCATCAATTACTTGAGTTTTACCATTTGTAGGTTGTTTACTTACAGCAAGCGTAGAATTATCAATATTGTTGTCTTGATCACTTACACTGGTCAAAACATCCACTTGAACTGGAACATCTTGCTTTGTTTTAATATTCACGTCATTTGCAATTGGAGGATAAATTGGCTTAATTTCATTTATAGTCACACTTACAATTGCAGTGTCACAGAACCCAGTGCTATCACATATTTTATATTGGAAAGTATCATTGCCAAAGTAGTTGTTGTTTGGAGTGTATATAGCATTTAACCCGTTGATTACCACAGTTCCATTTCTGGGGTTTGCAGTAATTTCCAAAGTGTCAGCTTTGATGTCGCCGTCTGCATCAGTATCGTTACTTAAAACTGCAATAGTAACTGCTTTGTTTTTATCTGTAGTTGCTGAATCATCATTAGCTACAGGGGGATTTAGCTTACTCTCAGAAGCTACAATAACTACTTCATTGCTATCCAAAGTGCCTTGTAGTATTTCGCCTCCACTGATCATGGTATAATCATAATTTACAGTAGCTTTATCAACATACTTTTGAGAAGCAGGGATTGAATTTACCTTAACTTGGTAGGTTACTTCAACCGATTGTCCAGGCGAAATCTTACCAACTTTACCGGAGGCGCCAGAAGAAGAAACGATGTTTCCATCCACTTTTAAACTGTCACTGACAAAACTTGTACCTTCTGGAACAAGGGCACTAAATACTGAATTATCCATATCTGCTGTCCCGTTGTTTGAAATATAAGTGGTATAGGTAACTACATCCCCCACAAAAGTTTTTGTTCTATCCGCAGATAGCTCAATAATAGGGCTGGGAGCATTAGCATCAATTTGCAATCCCAAGGCATTTATAATATAAACGTCACCCCTGGATGTTCCTTTTGCGTAGGCTTTGGTTTGAGAATTTTTTAAGAATTGATTAACGGGTACATTGGTGACATCCCAACCCTGTCTTTCATTGCCAGAATTGGTCCCTACTGTTAAATTACTATTTCCAAAACTCCCTGATGTATCAATTTTACCATCATCACTATTAATTTGAGCTGCAAAGAAATTGTCCGCTTTATTGTTTGGTCCGCTAACTGGAGAAAGTGCGGCGGGATCACTTCCAAATAACATCTGATCACCTCCAAACATTGAATCACCTTCTTGAGCACTGACTAATAGTCTTCCAGAAACTCCACCATTGGCAGGTGTTGAAAAACCACTAACTTCAGCTGTTGAAGTGCTTTGATCTGGACCCACTTGCTGACTACCGACAAAGATGGTCATATTTTTAGGAAATGTAGACTTATCCTGATACGCAACAGCCAAGGTCCAGCCGCCGTAATTGTTGTAAGGATTGTTTCCATCAAGCATCGCAGGAATTCCCTTTACTGTATATTTGCCTGCGCCACCTTTTTTAACTAAATCTGTAACATTACTAGAACGAACATAACCGCTTGTGTCTGGTAATAGTGCTGAAGTTGCAGGGTCTGGGCTAATTTTAGATTCGCTGCTAGATGGATTGAGCAAAGTTACAGGAGTATCAATTTTATTTTCAAGGCTTACATTATCATATTTATACGATCCACCCCAAACGAGTTCGGCGTATAAAATAGTTGCATTTTTAGGCAAAACTAAATTTGAAAATGAGCCATTTTTAGACCAATCCGAAGTTATAGCCGCTGAATTGGAAATTGAATCTGTGGCTGAAGCTGCAGGTGTAATAAAGTTTCCAGCAGTTTCGTTTTCAGTAATTTTGGAGTCGGTAAGGCCTACACTGTTACCTATAAAAGTTAGACCCCCTTGGTCTGTTGTGCTGAAGCGATTTATATATTTTATTGAGCCCGAGCTCGTTACCCCCAAAACTTTTCCTCCTAAACTTAGTCCAGATAGAGTGCTGGTATAAATCAACACGGCCAGTGAAAATGCTGAAATTAAGGTGAGTCCTAAATGAAACCTAAAGCCTAACTTTCGTGCAGTTTTTTCGAGTTTTTTTAACATAAGTTTTTTGTTTTTTGTTTTTGTTTAGTTGGCCTAAATAGGCAGTTATTAATTTACAAATCAAATTTGTGAAAAATAACTATAGTTGAAAGTATGCATTAAAAAAATTAAGTTTGCAAGCGTTAGCTTTAATTTGACTTCTAAAGTAGCTTAAAATAAAGTAAAAGGCTTTCAACCAAAAAAGGATTTCTTGACATACTCGTCTCAAAATTTAAGCATATAGAAATATGTCTGAAAAAAAGTTTTTTTTAGGATTTAATTGGAAAATGAATCCGAGCAACATTGTTGATAGTCAAAACCTATTTGCAAGCTATAAAATCCCTTTAGAATCAAATAAAAACTGTGAAATTGTGGTTTTCCCTCCCTCGATATATTTAGTGGCTGGCGAGATTTTTAGAATTAGCCGAAAAATTAAATGTGGGCTTGGGGCTCAAGATCTATCTGCTGCCGATGAAGGCCCCTACACCGGACAAATTTCAGCTAAAATGCTTTTGGACACTGAAGTTAAATATTCTATTATAGGCCACAGTGAGACCAGAGATCATTACGGATTAACCAATCGAGAAGTTAATGAAAAAGTTAAGACTGCCTTAAAAAATGGAATCTCTCCCGTGTTGTGTATTGGCTTTCAAAGAGATCCAGGGCAAACTGAAATCAATTACATGGAGCTAAAAACTCAAATCCAGGCAGGCCTTCGCCAAGTCAAAAAAATTAAGCTTGAGTTGCACACTAAAATTATCATTGCTTACGAACCTGTTTGGGCTATTGGTACTGGTAAAACTGCAGATTCAGAAACAATTTCTACGGTGCATAAGTTTATCAAAGAAGTCTTAATTTCAACCTTGGGTGTACGAAAAGCAGAGAAGATCCAAGTAATTTATGGAGGCAGTGTAAATGATACCAACGCCCTTGAATTAAGTAAAATTGAAGGAGTCGATGGATTTTTAATTGGAGGAGCTTCATTATCACCTGAAAAGTTTGCCAAAATTGTAAACGACTTAAATGCTATTTAATATGAAAATAGTTCAACTGAATGTTTGGGGGTTTAGACATTTTGAGGCGATTTTAGAATTTTTAAAAAAAGAAAAGCCGGACGTGATAAATCTTCAAGAAGTTGAGTTTGCTCATCCTGAACGCGATCCTGAAGCCTCCATAAACTATTTTGAAATTCTAAAAAAAGAACTAAACATGGATGGTATTTTTGCCCCCTGGAAAAAGGTTGATCTAGGAAATGGAAAATTTTATGAATTTGGAAATGCTTTTTTAACTAATTTGGAAATCGTTGATTACGGAATATTCTTTGAGCCCACCTTAGAGCCATTTAAAGTTGTTGATCAGTACGACGAGGCATTTCAAGTCATGGCTAAAAACGATAAATCCAAGTATTTTGCACTTTTTGATGATACTAAAAACTTTATTTGGTCGACCCTTAAGTATAAAAACACTCTAATTCGAAACCTGACAACTCATTTTACAGTATCTTATCAATGCACAGAAATTTCACAGATGTTAAACAGCACCAAAACAATAATTAATTTTTTAGATAACACTAAAGTGCTACCTACAATTCTAACGGGAGACTTAAACATTCATGATAAATCCGAGACTGTTAATCTTTTTAGCAAAAAACTGAACTTGGTTAATCCTGGTTTAAAAAATACCCTAACTTCTAAATTCCATCCAGTTTTCAAAAATAACCCCAGAGCAGAAGGTTATGCTGTGGACTATATTTTCCAAAAAGGTTTTCAGGTTTTAAATTGGAGCTGCCCTGATGTAGCTATTTCCGATCATCTGCCAGTAGTTGCCGAAGTGGATATAATTTAGAAGTGTCTTGTGACTCTGCTGAATTTAGATCTCCAATCAAGTTGGAGATGACAGGAAACACATCGTAGATGACAGCCAACTAAAACCCCAAACAAGTTACTCTTGACTGGAAGCCCGAAAAATAACCATATTTCAAAACAACTATCTCAAATATATTTATGCCAGATTTCGATCTCAAAACAATTGCTGATTTTGCCAAACGAAAAGGATTTGTCTATCCCGGAAGTGACATTTATGGAGGCCTGGCCAATACCTGGGACTACGGACCAAAGGGAGTTTTACTCAAAGAAAACATTAAAAAAGCCTGGAAACAGCATTTTATTTATGAACGAAATGACATGGTTGAATTGGATGCTGGAATTTTAATGAATCAAAAAGTTTGGGAAGCTAGCGGTCATGTAGCAACTTTTGCTGACTTACTGCTGGACTGTAAATCATGTAAATCCAGATTTCGAGCCGATCACGTAGTTGAAGAAAAGCTTGAGGTCGATGTGGAGGGCTGGCCACTAGAAAAAATTGATTCTTTAATTGAAGAAAAAAAGATGAAGTGCCCAAAATGCGGTGAGACAAACTGGACCAAGGTTCGTTATATGAGCGGCATGTTTGAGACCAATCGAGATAAAATCAATAACTCAGTAAATATTATTAAAGAATTATTGGAAAAAGAAACTGATGGCAAAGTGGTTTTGAATCAAGAAAATATTGAGTCGCTCAAAGAAAAACTGGAAATGCAGGAAAGTAATCGAATTTACCTACGACCAGAAACCGCCCAGGGAATTTTTGTCCAATTTAAAAATGTAATGCTCACCGAACGCCGCAAACTGCCTTTTGGAGTAGGCCAAATTGGTAAAGCTTTTCGCAACGAAATTACACCTGGAAACTTTATCTTTAGAATTGTTGAGCTAGAACAAATGGAGATTGAATATTTTATCAAACCACCTGTAGAAGATAAAGATTGGAATGATATTTTTGAAATGTGGCTGGATGCTCAGACTAGATTTTTGGTAGATAAGATTGGCTTAAAACCTGAGAATATTCGCTACAAAGAGCACGCCAAAGAAAAGCTAAGTCACTACTCCAAACGCACCGTAGATATAGAATACAAATTCCCCTTTGGCTGGAGCGAACTAACAGGTCTAGCCTACCGCACCGACTTTGATTTAAAAGCCCACCAAACAGCTTCTGGAGTAGATTTAACTTACCTAGACCCAGAAACCAATGAAAGGTTTATTCCCCACGTGCTTGAGCCAACAGTAGGCGTAGACAGACTATTTTTAGCCACACTTTGTGAACATTATGGAGATGAGGTGGTTTAGACTTATTTACCAATCAACTTTTTTAACCTCTCCCTAGCCTCAATTGGTACAACTTTCAAAGATCTTAAATCTTCTTCTGGTAGTTGTCCTGTTCTTGCCAAGTAAGCAGTATCTGACTCATCCATAACACTGCCGTTTACATTAAAAATTTTGTGCGGATCGAATGGTTCGTGCTCAGAAATAGTATACACATCATCCTCTACTGTTAGGGGTTTATATATTGGTTGTTCCATAAATTTGAATATTAAGTTTAGACTTAAAAAACATTATACCTATTCCGCTAACAACACCAACTTCTACTAACTAATGAATTACACAACTTATCTTCAAATGATTCTTTCGTGTGAATTTGATTTCTGATCTCATTCTTAGTAGTAC
>Ga0194059_1000111_pt1 | contig 40272 bp, 41 predicted proteins | sample SepL6211m_MetaG_FD_163426 | JGI IMG/M metagenome (GOLD analysis project Ga0194059, IMG submission 163426) | Anoxic zone freshwater microbial communities from boreal shield lake in IISD Experimental Lakes Area, Ontario, Canada - Sep2016-L626-11m | ecosystem: Environmental > Aquatic > Freshwater >...
TGGCGTTGTTGGAATTAGAATTCACTGTGGAATTTAATCCAGTGTTTAAGTTGTAATTTTGATTAGACATAGTTTGTAAATGAGTTGTTGTAATTTACTCACTTACACTAAATTTGGGGAAGTCCCTCAAAAACACTAAAGTTACACTCGGTGTAATTATCAAATTGCCTCTATTTTATTTTTTCTTTTTCTTTTTCGCTTTTTTTTGGCAATAACCAATTCTCCTGAACTAGGGTCTGATATTTCACCTTTTAAGTAATAGGCTTCAATTTCCATCTCTATTTCCTGACGATTTCGTGTCCAGTATTTTCTAGACCAATCAATCATTGCTTGTTTATTTCCCTTTAACTTTTCGTAAATGGGCGGTAGAGTGATTCCAGCGAATGGGTCAAGCGGTCTATTACTAACGGTAAGTTTAGTTATAATTTGATACTTATCCAAATTTAAAAACAAACCCTTCATATCCTCTTTGGTGGGGAAAATCTCTTTCTCCATTATTTCGCTATCTTCAGCTCCCAATCGAAAGCAAATAGTCGAACCTATGTTACCAAATATGGCTTTTTTGATATGCTCATCATCGGGCCTATCTAATTGCGAAATATATTGATGTGCAAGGGTTAGACAGAGTCTATATTTCCTGGCTTCGGATAAGATTGTAGTGAAGCTTTCTGTTGTAAAATTTTGAAATTCGTCCACGTATAAATAAAAGTCATTTCTTTCACTTTCTGGCATATCTATCCTACCCATTGCTGCCAACTGAAATTTTGACACAAACATTGCACCCAAAAGATTTGCGTTCTCTTCGCCGATTTTACCTTTTGAAAGGTTTATGATAAGAATTTTTTTAGAATCCATTATTTCTCTGACATTGATTGTAGATCTTTGCTGTCCTAGAATATTTCGAACCAAGCTTGTCGAAAAAAACTGGCCTATTTTGTTTGTAATAGGGGCAATAGCTTCGGTCTGATATTGTTGTGAAAATCTTGGGAATTCATTTAACCAAAAGCTCTTGACCAACATATTTTCACATTTAGAAATAATGTAATCCCGATATGGCTTTTCAGTAAGCATTTTCATTACACAAAGAAGTGTAGTTCCAGGCACCTCAAGAAGAGCTAGTATTGTATTTGTTAAAATATACTCCATCCTAGAAGACCAGCTACCCTCCCATATCCTTTTAAAAATGGTCATTAATGATGCACATATTAAAAAATCAGGCTCTCCCTTACCCTCAAAAAAATTCAATCCGATTGGGAAGTCCGTATCTATCGGGTTGAAATATACAACATCCTGGAGCCTATAACCTGGAATTTGATCAATTATAGATTCTGCAGAGTCACCAAGAGGATCCATGAAAGCAACACCATTACCAGCATAGATATCCTGCAAGATCATATTCTCAAGGAGGGTACTTTTACCCATCCCAGACTTACCGAGAATATATACATGGCGTCGCCTATCCTCTTTTAGAAGCCCAAAAGATTTAGATACATTATCAATTTCAACAGTTCCAATATAATTAATCTCGGATTCTTCATTCATACTCGTGGCCACATTATAAAGTATCTTTATACAATGGTCAAAAGCCCAATTTAAGTTAAGCTGATTCAACTTTAGTACGACCAAGTATTTTTAAAATATTGGCGTGGACTAAAGAGACATTCTCCTCTCCTAAATAATCTTGACTTAGCCTAAGATATGAGTTTACAATTTTGTTATCTGCACTTGAAACTAAGCTGTTATCTTCTATTTCCAAACAAAAAGTGAACAAACATGCTTTTACAGTAACAAAAGTTTTATCCCAGGTTTTAATCGAAGCTTTAATTTTTTCTTCAAACAAATCTTGTTTTTCAAAGAAAATTCTAATTTGAATGAAAATTATATCCAAGTCCAAACCATTAAAAACTTCATTAAGACCTAGAACTTGATTTTTGAATTTATTCGTGTCCGACTTTAAATTAAAATCATCACTGCTAATACCCGTAAAAAGTATTTCGTATAAAAGTGAAAAAACAGCTATTCTAAAATTTTTATCCCACATTAGCCTACAAATTTTGTAAGGATCTTTTTTCCTTTGTAGAATCCGCAGGTTGGACAAACACTATGAGGCATGACACCACTACCGCAATTCGAGCATTTAGCAAGCTGAATAACATTTACCTGTTGATGCCCAGGTGATTTTCTTCGATTATTTGTTCGTCGTTTGGTTAGTCTTTTCTTTGGTACAGCCATTTTAATTAGTTAATATGATATAAAGTATAATTTAAATTATTGTCTAACAACCTTGGTTTGAGCAATAGTATCGTGAAAATTTTTGTGAGAATTTGAAAAAATTACTCTCGTACATTCACTTATAATAAAAATGAACATCAAAGTTTGAAGTGTGTCAACTCCTCGAATATAAATTGCCATTAAACCGGCAATTCCAGACAATATCCAAAAAATTTCTCGAGTTACCGATTGCAAAATTGTAATCTGAGTGTCTGCGTCTGAGACTACTTTGATTTGTAAAATTATTTTGCCAACTGTTGCTTTGAGCCTCGAGGCTGTAAAAAATATATAATAGGCGTTTGAGATAACAAACATTACCCAAAGTGTTAAATAGATGATTTTAACTTGATAAGTTTTGTTATTTTGGCACAGTTGATTCAAATCAGTAACTGAATCTGATAGGTCTGAAAATGAGCAGTTTTGCGCTGCAGAAAACACATCATTACCTGATTTACTCGAATTACTTAAATAAAGGCTAACTTGGTTGGAGTATTTTAAGTATTGATTAAAGTCTCCAGGGAAGATATATTTACCCAAAACAAAGGTAGCTAAAAGTAGTACTAGAACAAATATTACTAGATACAATAGATTATCAATTAGCCTAGCCAATAATCTTTGCAAAAATGTTGCTTGGGTAAAATAATTTTCCTTTCGATCAATCAAAAATACCCCCTCAGAGTTTGAAGGGTACTTTTGTTCATTTGGCATAGTTTAGCTGATTAAACTGATTCAACTACATCAACGTAAGTTCTTTTTTTTAGATTACCTGTGAAAACAACTGTTTTTTTAGTTCTAAATTGAACAATTCCATTTGAGAGAGAAAAAAGAGTATCATCTGAGCCAATGCCCACATTCTGACCAGGGTGAAACTTGGTTCCTCTTTGTCTTAAAATAATGTTACCTACGGAAATTTTTTGACCTCCGAAAATCTTAACTCCTAATCTTTTGGACGTAGAATCTCTGTTGTTTTTAGTTGTACCTGCCGCTTTCTTGTGAGCCATAATATATATTCAAATTAAATTAATAGATTAACGTTTACTCCATTGCTCTCGTTTTCGATTCTTTCGAAGCCCGCTTCTCTTAGGCAAAACCTTTCGAATATCAGTTGAAAGATACCCATGAAGTCGCAGAATTGGTCTCAAATTCTCATCAGATTTTAATACAGATTTACCAATTGCCAATCTGCATGCCTCAGCTTGACCGGTATTTCCTCCACCGTTTACAAATAAATCAAATTGACCTGTTGTGATACCAATATTGGCTATAGCGTTTAATATTGTTTTAGCAAAAAAATCTGGAAAGTAATCTGCAATTGGTTTTTTATTAACATTAACTACTAGTGGTAAAACACCTGGATAATATTTTGAACGGGCTGAAGCTCTTTTCCTTCTTCCTACAGCGTAGTTATATGCTGTTTGAGGTGCCTCGTCAGTTTTCTTTTTTGTTGCCATAATAATAGTCTATATTTGAAATTAAGGTTTAGGGTTTTGTCAATCAGTGATTTGTAATTAGTCCTAAATTTAGGATAGAAAAATTGTTTGACTGTGTTTAAAAAGTAGTTTAAAATGCTTCAGTTTCAAAAAACAAAAACAAACACATATGTCATCAACACTATCAAAAGTCGTAGCTGGTCTTGGGCTATTTACACTTACAAGCGCAGTTTTAATTGGGGGAACTTCTTTAAAAGCTAACGCAGCTGGAATAACTCCTACAGTTACTCCTTCAACCCAGACAGTTTCTACTTCTAGTAATGTTACTTTGAGTTTTACACCTGTTACACCAATTACAACTGGTTCTACAATTATTGTCGGTATTCCTTCTGGTTATACAGGCGGAGCTGCTTTAACTACTAGTGATATTGCCGTAACTGGAACTAATATTACTTCAACAGTTTCTTCAGGCTTTAGTGCAACTGGATTCACTTCTACTTTAACCACAAGTGCGAATGTTACTAGTGCTGTGACTATCGTAATCGGAGGAACTAATAAACTTTCATCTCCTGTAGCAGCAGGAAATTACGCTTTCACAATTAGCACTTCTGTTGGGGACTCTGGCGGTAACTTTCAATACGTGGGTCAGGCAAATGTAGTTTTAGTAAAAGCAGTGGTTCCTGTTTCGTTAAGTTTTGCAATTAGAGACAATTTAGATCTTGCCTTTACTAATAGCTGCAATATGGGAACATTAAGCGTAGCATCCATTGGTTCTTGTACCTATCGTTTAAAAGTTGGTTCAAATGCGGCTAGTTATGCAATTTCAGTTGCTACCTCTGGTAACTTTACAAATGGGGCATACTCATTTTCAAACGCAGCTGCCGGAGCAACTGGAACAGCCCTAACAGCTGGAACTGAAAAATATGGAGCGATTATTACTCCTGGATCTGCAACTAATGGTACTGCTGCCCTTGCTACTGCCTACAGTGCTGGAGCAAATACTGTAAGCTATATTAATGGTTCAGCTGCTACATTATTGACTGTTACTGGACAAAACAATCCAGGTGTATCATCAGATGTTACGAATACAACTTTAGTGACTCACAATGCTGCTACTAGTAGCACTACAGCCGCTGGATTGTATACTCAAACAGTAACTTATACTGTACTTCCAACATTCTAATCTACAAAAATACAAACCATAGGTAAGCTGAAGGTCAAAGCCAGACTTATCCGCTTATCTATGGTAATGGATTATTAGAAAAGTTAACAAAAACAAACACATATGTCATCAACACTATCAAAAGTCGTAGCTGGTCTTGGGCTATTTACACTTACAAGCGCAGTTTTAATTGGGGGAACTTCTTTAAAAGCTAACGCAGCTGGAATAACTCCTACAGTTACTCCTTCAACCCAGACAGTTTCTACTTCTAGTAATGTTACTTTGAGTTTTACACCTGTTACACCAATTACAACTGGTTCTACAATTATTGTCGGTATTCCTTCTGGTTATACAGGCGGAGCTGCTTTAACTACTAGTGATATTGCCGTAACTGGAACTAATATTACTTCAACAGTTTCTTCAGGCTTTAGTGCAACTGGATTCACTTCTACTTTAACCACAAGTGCGAATGTTACTAGTGCTGTGACTATCGTAATCGGAGGAACTAATAAACTTTCATCTCCTGTAGCAGCAGGAAATTACGCTTTCACAATTAGCACTTCTGTTGGGGACTCTGGCGGTAACTTTCAATACGTGGGTCAGGCAAATGTAGTTTTAGTAAAAGCAGTGGTTCCTGTTTCGTTAAGTTTTGCAATTAGAGACAATTTAGATCTTGCCTTTACTAATAGCTGCAATATGGGAACATTAAGCGTAGCATCCATTGGTTCTTGTACCTATCGTTTAAAAGTTGGTTCAAATGCGGCTAGTTATGCAATTTCAGTTGCTACCTCTGGTAACTTTACAAATGGGGCATACTCATTTTCAAACGCAGCTGCCGGAGCAACTGGAACAGCCCTAACAGCTGGAACTGAAAAATATGGAGCGATTATTACTCCTGGATCTGCAACTAATGGTACTGCTGCCCTTGCTACTGCCTACAGTGCTGGAGCAAATACTGTAAGCTATATTAATGGTTCAGCTGCTACATTATTGACTGTTACTGGACAAAACAATCCAGGTGTATCATCAGATGTTACGAATACAACTTTAGTGACTCATAGGGCTGCTACTAGTAGCACTACAGCCGCTGGATTGTATACTCAAACAGTAACTTATACTGTACTTCCAACATTCTAATATATCAAAATGCTCAATAGACTATTTTCCCTGATTACGATTTTCAGCTTATTTTTAACTGTAATTTTTATCGGATCAGGGATTAGTCTTCGAGCAGAAAATCAAACCCAACAAAGAGGCTTGGTTTTAACCCCTGCTCTTGACGAGCTAGACGTTGAGAAAGGTCAGGCATATCAAATTGATTTGGATGTCCGAAATGATACTACAGATAGAGTCTTTAATTTAGTTCATACAACGGAAACTTTTGCAGCATCTGCTGACGAAGGAGTACCTATATTAAAAGAATTTTCAGCAGGAGATACTCAAAAAACCTGGATTGGTTATCCACAGCCATTAGTTAAATTAAATCCCGGTGAGTCAAGAACAAGCAGTGTAACCTTAAATATTCCTAAAGATGCAATCCCAGGTGGTTATTATTTTGCTTTGGTTATTGGCGAAAACGGATCTGCGGAGGCCGGGGAAAACAAGCTTCTCATAAACTCTAGAGTGGGCTCTCTTTTGTTTGTTAATGTTTTGGGCCAAGTAGATAAACAGGTTAGTTTTGATAAGTTTGAATTGGATAAAAAAGTTTACGATCCCTTTTTAGATTCAATAGATTTAGAATACAAAATTAGGGTTGCTGGCAATACTTTTTTAAAGCCAGCAGGGAATGTTTTTTTTGGGACTCAGGATTCAACGGGCTCAATAAATCTTAACCCAGATGGAAAAATAATTTTACCAAATTCAGCCAGGCTTTTTCAATCTCATATTCCTGCTACAAATAATCTACTGGGGTTTTTAAACAGCAACACCGACAAGCCGACCAAGGCTAGAATTGAGACAATCGAAAAACCCTGGTTTGGACAAAAAGATATTGAAGCTAAAATAATCTATACTGATTCAAATCAGGATGTAACTCAAAAAATAGTTAAAACAAGTGCTGTGTTTTTTCCTTGGAAAAGCGGGCTTTTAATTTTATTACTAATCGGTGCCTTTACTTTGTTAATATTTTCTGGAAAAACAATTTATACTAAACTAAAAACAAATAAATAACTTGTGGCCCAAGCACTTTTATCTGATAAAAATTCAGAACCCGAAGAAAAAGGTTTTGTTATTGTTGATAAAAAAGGCTTACAAACACATTCAAAATCATCAAAGCTCAACCCTATTTTGGAAATTAAATCCGAAGATTTTCTTAAAATGCAGGAGCGTGTGGGGGATTTAGAACAAAAAATATATCCTCACATTGATTTAATTCAAAAGCAAGTTGGTAGATTAAATAATTTGATTCTAGCACTTTCTTCGATCCTGGTTGTAATTGTTGGTTCGTATTTGATTACTGGTAGGTTTTCAAGTTCAAATCAAAGCGTTGCAGGCACGGACGAAACAATAGTTGTAGGAACGCCTGTCGACACATCCAAATTTGATCAAATTGCCATAACAAAATTTGCTGGAAATGCAGCAATAAACGAAACTGGAAGTAAAATAAGCGTAACTCAAAGTAAAATTACAACAATAAATCACTCAAACTGCCAAACTCCGATTATACCTCCAGAAACAAATGGTTGCGGTTTTGTAATTATCCCAAATTTACTTGGGCTGCCCAAAAAAGGGATTATCCTAACTACAATTCAAATAAATGGTCAAATTAATGGCAATAGTCTAATTTTGGTTCATCAAAAAAATTATCAGAAAGGCACTATTGAAAAAGAAGTGACAACACTAGATAATTCACAATTATCGTCAAAAATTCCTCTTCCCAGCGATTTAAATAGCAGCAATGGACTGTATTTCAGGCTCTGGGATAAAGCTGGCCAAATAACTATAAGCAGTATAATTTTAAATTTTTCCAATATAAATGATTTAAATACTGTAAACGGCAAACTTACCGGTGATACAAGTTTATATACAAAACAAGCCAGAATTTACGCCGATACTAATGAAAACGGTGTTTTCGATCCCCTTGTTGATAAGGTTTGGTCTGCAAAAACAAATTTTACGGGTATTAAACCAGTTACTTTCGATAAAGACGGTAATTTTAGACTTCTCAGAGATGAGACTAGTTTAAAACTTGAACGTCCAGAAAACTGGAAAACTGATGATTTCAGATATTCCCTACCTCCCGGAAAATGGCTTATGGTTTTTGAAGACACTGGAATAGCCTCAAGTTTTGACATTCAAACAAAATCTAGTGAGCTTCAGATTGATCTGAAAATATGAAATTGAAGTTTGTATCATCGATCCTAAAAAATCTACTTATTGGGTTGTTAATTTTTTGTATATGGGTCTTTTCAACACCTAAAATTAGGCTACTTGCTACCACAATGACAGATAGCGATCAATCAACTTTTAATGGTACCTACACTGCAACCCAATGGGATGCAGCAAACCTTGCAGTAAGACAGACAAATGCAAGTCAACCTGGAACATATGTTTCACAGGTGTTTGATTCAACTTCAACAGTAACAAACTGGCAAAATATTGCCTGGACTACCAAATCCCCTCACGAAAAAAATCTTCCCAATAATGGTGGTAGCGATTCTGGTTACACCAACAATCTGAGCATGACTGGTAATTTGGGCTTGTGGCATATGGACGAAGCAACAGCTATTGCCAGGGCTGATTCTAGTGGACTAGGAAACAACGCGACTTGTGCGACCTCTTGCCCTGCTGTATTTACAAATGGTTTATTGAATCAGGGAATCACTTCAAACACAACCAACAATCAGTATTTGAACACGACAAATGGAAATTCTATTAAAAATACGACAGAATTTACTATTAGTGTTTGGATTAGACCAACAAATCTAACTGGTGTTAAAGTAATTTACGAAGAGCCAACATCAACTTTGAATTCCAGACAAAGAGTATCTTTGAGATTAAATGGTAATAAAGTGAATTTTATTGGGAGAACCAATGATTCGGCAGCAAGTGCTACAAACTGGGTAATTAGTCCAACCGTTTTGGCCATCAACAACTGGTATCACGTGGTTGCTATTTTTAATTCAAATACAGATATTCACCAGCTGTATATCAATAACGTTGTGCAAAATTCTACTGTTACGGAAACCGCCATTCCAAATACGAATCCAATTGTGACGCCAAAAATCAGCCAACAAGCAACAGGTACTGGAGCAAAATTTATAGGCAACATTGATGAGCTTGCAATCTGGAACAGAACCCTAAGCAACACCGAAGTGGAAAATGCATTTTTAAGAGGGTTTAGGCTACGTTTTCAAGTTCAAAGTTGTACTGCTGTTGCTCTTTGTACAGCTGCCAATTTTAAAGGCCCAGGTGGGACTAACGCCACATGGTATACTGAATTGAATAATGCTAGCTTAACTTCAACAAGTTTCGCCTTGAATACAACTACAGCCCCAAACAGGCAATATTTCCAATATCAGGCCCAATTTCAAAATTTTACAACTGCAAGTACGCAGTCAGCACTGCTAAATTCATTTATCATAACCTATTCGAACCCACCAATAGTACCAAGTCTTGCTTTAGCTATTCGTAAAAACGATGATACTAGCGACTCTTTGATTTGCGATTTCGGGACTGTATCCACTGGCACTACGGCAAGCTGTAGCTATCGATTAAAAGTGAGCTCAAGTTCTGTAACTGGGTATACAATATTTGTCAGAACTTCTGGGAGTTTAACTGATGGCACAACCAACATTTCCGATGCTTTAGCTGGGCCAACAGGCTCAGACATTAGTGCTGCAACTTTGGGGGTTGAAAATTACGGAGTTAATATTACCAAAGGTTCAGCAACCGGAGGAACAACAACCTTGTCAGCAGCTTTCAGTGCTGGGACGAACGAAGTTCTTTTTACCCCTTTATCTGCAACAAGTTTAATTTCTAGTAACGGGCCGAACTCGCCTGCAGCAACAGATTTAACAAATACTAGTCTCATCACTCACCAGCTTAATATCTCCAACGCCACAAAGGCTGGAAACTATTCGCAAACAATTACCTACACAGTTTTAGCAACTTTTTAGGACTTTATTCCCAATTCTTTCATTAGAGACTTTTTCTTTCCGTGTAAGTCTTTATAGTAGTCTAATGCTCTTTCAAAGTTTTCAGTTCTGCCAATTTTATCTTCCCATTGTCTAAATAACTCAACTATCTCGTCGTACTGACCTGGTTGTAAGAAATCAGCCCAAATTTTGGCTTGCCCAAAGATTATATGCTCAATCTGATCTTGTTTTTCTGGCCAGACCTGAGCAATTCTAAGCAAATATTGAGGATCGAGACTGTTTAAATTTTCTTCAAACCAAGTCCAGTACTTGCTGACATAAATAAACTCAAGCCAAAACTTTTTATTAAACGTAAATTTTTCTTGAAGTTTTACTAAAATAATAGCTTTACTCTGATCGCTCATTTGCCCAAGTTGTTGCACAATTTGATCTTCAAACTCACCTGCCATATTTAGCATTTTGACTTCCCAGATTTCAGTCCATAAATCATAAAGCTTATTCTCGTTTATCTCGGAAAAATTGTCATACCAAAAATCCCACCAAATTTTTTTACCATAAATAAGTGTCTTTGGAATAAGCTTTAAAATTTTTCGCTCTTTATCAAAGTCTATTAAATATTTATGAATTATGATCTTAAAGTGTTTTAAAAATTCTTCATAATCTATAGGGCTATCAATCGCTGCCAAAATAAAGTCTTCTAGCCACCTGAAATTTGTACTTTTACTTGATTCTAAATATTGCTCAAAGTCAGTCTCAAATTGTCTAATCTGCTTGTTTTTATCAGCCTCAAATATTGTTTCTAATAAATTTGAAGATTCTTTTTTGGCTATTTTAGTTTTGGTACTGGCTAGCTTTAAGCTAAATTCTTGATCTAGGCTGGCACATACGGCAACTATGTGTTTACAAACTCCATGCTCAAGATAGAAGTCGCAACTGCATTCTACAGCTTCTGTAATAGCTTGAGCAGCCAAGTTAAATTTTTTTTGATTTAGTGCTAAGTGCAAGAGCGGAAACTTTATAAAATACTCTTTATTGCCTACTACACGGTATAACCTCCAGTAATCCAAAGTCATCTCATCAAAGGCTACTACGCTTCCTTCTAAAAAGTAACGCACACCTCGAGCATAAATCCCTGGATCGACTAATTTTTTAACAGTTTCAAGGTATGAAATCACAGACAAAAAAATAATTGAATATTTCTTAACAGGTTCCCCGCAAAGTGGGGAATCATTTAAGTACAAATCCTAGAATGAATCCTGCCACAACTCCGCCTAAATGACCATAGATATCTATCTTTGAGCCAGGTATGGAAGCAAAAATAAAGCTAATTACAACAAAAAATATCAGATCAAAGCTTGAGCCACTTAAGATTGGAAATTGAAAACTTAAAGCCAAAATATAACCTACCAAACCAAAAATTGCCCCACTTGCACCAACGCTAGGCATTTTATTAAACAGAAATGAAAGAATATTTCCGACCAGACCTGAGACAAAAAATATTGGCAGCATCACCAGAGGATTTAAACTTCTACCAAATATCCACAACGCATACATATTGGATAAAAGATGCAGGACATCTGCATGTAAAAAAATTGAAGTTAAAAGCCTATAGTACTCACCACCCTTGACTTCCTCATTATCTTTCCAGCCAAGCATTACAAATTCTTGAAAAGAAGAATAGACACCCTTGCTAAAGTCAATTACGAATGGAAGAGTAAAAATACCAACATTAATTAAAATTAAAGTAATAGTTGCTATAAAAGCTGAATCTAACATATAATTTTGATTAAACTTTTCTTCTTTTATTAATTAAATCTAAAGCACTTGGCCAAAATAAACTAATAACTACGCCGACTACAAATCCTGAAATTGAAGGAAGTATTTTTTGCTGAGAAGGTTTTTGTGTCGTGGTTATAGACTCAATTAAATTTTCTTGAGGCCTAACTTTATATGTGTTGGTTTGATTGTTATTTAGCTCAGTGGTAATAAGGAAATTGTAAACTTGCTTTATAGCATCAAGAAATTTTTCAGCATCACTCTTTGATTCACTATCATACGAAATTGAAACGAAACCAGCTTTTTGATCTAAAACCCTATAAAAGGGAGCTATGTTGTTTAAGTCAGAAATTTGAAATCCCATTTTTTTTGCTACAATATCCTGAATTTCCACTGAAGAAAATCTAAATAGAAGATACTGGCTAATAGATGAACTTGTTGAGGTAAATAAACTTGGAGTTTTCTCTGGGGTATCCCTTATATTTTGTTCCTGGAAAATATTATCAAAAGTAATTCCGACACTTATAGATCCCCTATAAATCTCTTTACCTTGGGTAGTCTTGTAAAATGAAATAGTAAAAATTAGGGTAAAAATCAAAATTAGCCACCAACCTTTGAGGATTCTAATTAACACTTCTTTAAATGACATACCTTGATTAAGGTAAGCTTTCAAGCCGTTGTCAAGTAAAGTTTATCTAGTAAAACTCTTCATGATTCGGCTCGGACTATTCAATTAATTCAAAAAAGATTATTTTAAAAAGATATAAATATGTTATTTTAAAAAAATAAATCCCTACTTTGTGGGGCCCCTGTTGGTATCAAACCCCAGGCTAAAGCCTGGTCCAAAAATGACATTTTTGGTCTGGGTGTTAAATCGCGGTGTATTTCACGAATAAAACCCCTATTTATAGGGGTGTTCCTTCTGCTCAAATTAGCAGAAACTTTTTGTAAAAGTAGCCAAAGATAGGCTGATATTTAATAGAGACTTTACAATGGATTTGTCAAAATTTTTTACTAGTTTTTATTTAATACAATTTGGCTGTTCGATAATCTTATTTATAAAACAAAAATTGGTTTTGGAATCTTTAAGGAAATATAATAAACCTAATTACTATAAGTTTATTAGATTCGATAAGCCTTTAGTAAAAAAAATACAGGCTGATGAACCGCTACTCAAATACCAAAATTTAAATTAACTTATTTCTTCAAGCCATTTCTCAGTATCCATAGCCGCTCTACAGCCATCTCCAGCTGCTGTTATTGCTTGTCTATAAGTTTTATCTTCTACATCTCCTGCTACGAATACGCCTTCAACTTTTGTAGCCATAGAGTATTTTGAAGTTTTAAGGTCTTGAGGTATTCTACTTTGTGGAATCAAGTACCCTGCGTTGTCTTTGTCTAGCAAGTCACCCAAGAATTCTGTATTGGGGTTATGCCCTATAGCTACAAAAACTCCATCCAGAGGAAAGTCACTCTTTTCTCCAGTTTTAGTATCTTCCAAAGTAACACTTTCAACTTTTTTATCACCATTGAACTCCACAATTTTTTTAAATAATAAAAATTCAATCTTAGGGTTGTTCTGAGCCCTCTCAAGCATAATCTTCGATGCTCTAAACTCAGCTCTGCGATGAATAATAACTACCTTTTTGGCAAATTTAGTCAAAAAGTTGGCTTCTTCCATACTGCTATCCCCTCCCCCAACTATTGCCACCGTTTTACCGCGGTAGAAAAAACCATCGCAGGTTGCACAGCTATGATAACCCTTTCCAATAAATTTTTCCTCTCCCTCTATACCAAGATACCTAGCTGATGCCCCTGAGGCAATAATCACTGCATCAAACTTTGACTCAGAAGCAGACGTTTTAACAGTAAATTCAGGTTTGCCGTAAGTATTTTTACCAACAATCAAACTAGTCACCTGATCAAGAATAGATTTTGCACCAAAATTCTCAGCTTGCTTTTGAATCAAACTCATTAGGTCGGGACCCATCATGCCCTCTTTGGTTTCTGGATTCCAGGCACCAGGGAAATTTTCAATCTCTGTAGTAGTTGTAAGCTGACCTCCGGGCTGCAAACCAAGATAAATTGTAGTATCAAGCTGGGCTCTAGAGGTATAAATTGCAGCAGTTAAACCACTTGGTCCGGACCCAATTATAGCCACTTTTTGTTTATTTTCATGCATATTGTTGTGATTATTATTAAGTGCTGTTTCGGTCAAATTAATATTATTGTTTAAAGCAAGTTCACTAAGCTTTAAGGACATGTCAGTTTTACTTTGTGTTCCACCTAGATAATCAATTATATTAATCTCAGAAAAGTTACCATCTGCGTTAAATTTTACCAAAACAAACTGTGGAATCGACTTTATATGAAAACCGAAAGTGTCAATTAAATCAATGTTTTGATCTCTATCAATTTTTGCAAACTTAAATTCTGAAAACTCCTGGGCCAAACTCAATCGTTCAAAAATTGGGGTCATTATTTTACAAGGACCGCACCAGTCTGCATAAAAATCCAGTACAAAATAATCGCTCGAAGCTTTAGCTAAATCTTGAAATTCTTGGGTGTTATTTATTTTAATTATTGACATATTTTATTAGTATCTAAAGTATACTTAATATAATAATGCAATCACTTTTTGTCAAACTCTAATACGATTTCAATTGGACAATGGTCACTACCCAAAACCTTATCCAGAATTTGAGCCGATTTTAAAAATGGTAGTAAATCTTTATCAATAATAAAGTAATCAATGCGCCAGCCAACATTTCGCTCTCTGGCTCTAGTAATTTGATCCCAATAAGTGTACTTATCTTTTAAATCAGGGTAAAAATATCTAAATGAATCGATAAAATTAAGTTTTTGAAAGTCGGTATTTTGCCAATTGATAAAATCGGGATTTGAAATTACCAGATTATCTTTTTCAAACTCTGCATCCTCGATTAACCAATTTAAAGCAACTCTTTCTTCCGGCAAACACCCTGTAGTTTTTTTATTTTCTTTTGGCCTGGCTAGATCTTGATCTTTAATTGTCGTATTCAAGTCTCCACATAGTATAATTTTTTCTCCCTTTGATTTTAATTTTTTAACCAAAACGACCACTTCTTTATAAAAGTTTAATTTAAACTCAATTCGATGTGGCCCTCTCCCACCTTGCGGGTAATAACCGTTAATTAGTGTAAATTGGTGATCAGTTCCCCTAACATGAAATTTAATCACTGTTAATCTACCTTCACCATCAAATTCTGGATTTTGCATACCTATTTGGTAATCTATAAGTTGCAAGTTTGAATCTTTCCAAACTGTAGCAACTCCGCTATATCCTTTACGCAGACTACAGGAATGCCAGATAATTTTAGATTTTTCGCTATATGCTTGGGTTGGGTTAATCTCGTTTTCAAGTAAAGAATTGGAATCAATTTGCTTAAAATCAGTGAAAATGGAACTCATTATTTGATCGTCAGATTTTGTTTCTTGAAAATTTACTGCATCAGCATTAATTTGATTAAGTTTTTCCCACAGACCTTTTTTGATAGCTGCCCGCAACCCATTTATATTCCAGGAAATTAGTTTAATTTGCATAAGCTTTAGAGTAAATTAGGGGACAGATAAATAATTAAAACTAAGGCTACATGGTAAATAGTTGAGACAACAAGACGTGGTTGATATTTATCATCCTTAGTATTTTTTATAATATATTTTAACGGTAAATAAACAAAATCCCAAAATATTAGGAAAAGGAGGGTTTTTTGCCAATAAAAAAAGTTGGCAAAATTAAGATTTTCGACTACCAAAAACATTTGGAAAAAAATGTAAAATAAAAAAGGGGTATAGATAAGTGTTTTCTTGGCGGAACCATAACCAAAACTAGAGATAGTAATCAACGTTATTCCAAGAGAAGAAACTGCAAGCCATAGCCAAGAAGGCAGCTTTAAAATATTGCTTAATAAATCTTCATGGAAACTGATCACTTCAACCCTAGAAGCCGCTAGTAAATTTATCCAGGAAAAGCTTTGCAAGCTAAAGAGCAGAACTTGAATTACTAAGATGTAAAAATGATATTTTTTTTTGCCAAATAGGTCGTAATTTACGAGCAAAATTAAAGCCGTGAGAAAAGCAATTATAAAGGGGTAAAAGCTTTTATTTTCAATTCCGAGTAGATAACTGTAACTGATTATCGTCAAAATATTTGATTGAAGCCAGGTAAGTAGGAAAGCTACTCTTTTCTGGTGTTTTAAATATGAAGTAAAAAAAGTAAGTAAGGCAAGTATAACTAATACTGAAACACCAAACCATCTAACTCTAAAAAAATTAAAATAGGTGCTGAAAAAGTCTTGGTATGTAACAGATATGAAAAACAATAGCGAAAGCAGAGATATCCAAATACTTGTAAAAATTGCTACATTTGATGTATAAAAGTTGATAGCTTTGGAAAGTAAACTATAACTGGTGTTAAAGACTTTTTTAAAGAATTGAGGAGTGCTAGACTCTGATTTTTCAGTCCCTTGCTGTACCATAATGAGCTATATTGGAAACTCGTTTTAGATTACAGTCAAGCATGTTTAGGCAAACTGGTATTCTTTGGTGTTGCGTAGAAGCTCAGTTAAATTAATTGTATCCCCTTCCTGCAAATTATTGGATTTACTATATCCTGCATTCACTTCTAATGCATACATAGCAGGTGACCCAGACTCGTACAGAATTTTATCGTTTTTAATTTGGGTGTCAGGGTGAATTTTAATTATTTTTCCATTTTCATCTAAAAATATAATATCCAAGGGTATATAGGTATTTCTCATCCAAAATGAAAGCCGCTCTGAATACTGGAAAATAAATAGCAACCCACACTTTTGACACATTTCCAGCCTATACATAAGGCCTCGCGCTCTTTCTTCGCCAGTATCAGCAATTTCGACCATTTCCAGATTTAATTTTTTTGATTCAGTTTGAGAATTCAAGACAAGTGTTTGATCGCTGATCTGGGCTTTGATTTGAGAATTTTTAAGATATAAAAAATACCCTCCCCAAACCATAACAATCAAAATAACTGCTCCAATAACTTTAGAAAAGGTAGTTTTTAACAACACAAAATAAGTTTACTACGAAAGAGGGTTAATGTAAATAGCAGGATTATAGCACCTGTTTCTACCTAGTCGACAGCCTAAACCATATGTATCAATAGAATTTGCAATGAGCATAAAATGTAAATGCACACCACAAGGGAAAGGCAAGGTGTATCCAGTACAGCCCATTTTACCTATTGGCTGACCTTTATTGACCCCTTGCCCTACATTTACATTACCAACGTGTTGCATGTGAGCATACAAAGAATATACAATTTGACTTGACGGTAAGGTATGTTTGATAACTACATAATTTCCAAAACCACCACTACAACCTAAACCTACACAACCATCCATTTTAGGCCCAACTTTTACTACAGTTCCGTCAGCAACAGACATAATGTCAGTCCCCATGCTATTTGCAATATCCACGCCATCATGAGCACAGTGAAATGGCTGCGTTTCCCAACCAATAGCTGGCCTGGAAAAATATCCACTAGGGGCTTCAAGATTTTCCCCCTCTTCAAAAGTACAGTTTGTAGAAACTACATTTTTTCGGTTAGCATCACTTCTAAGCTGATCAATCTCTGCCAAATAATCACCCTGGAGACCGCCAATTTGAGCATCTAATTGAATTTTTTGATCTTTCATAGCTTGGATTAGATTATCTAGCTCAGCAACCTTACCATTTGTATATGCTAACATTGAATCGTAATTACTTTGTTTGGCCTTGATTAGTGCCCGAGTCCGTTCCAGTTGGTCTTTAATCTGTTGGTTTTGATCTCGTGTATCTTGTAGCAACTTTTGTTTGGCTTCCTGTTGGTTTTTTAGTTCTTGAACCCTATCTCTTAGAGAAGAGATTTTATAAAAATTGCCGAGAACTTCACCCAAATTTTGGCTAGAGAAAAAAATCCTCATTTTAGGGGTGATCGAATAGGTTTGAATTTCACGGTTTACCTCTTTGATTTCATTCTTTTTATCATCAATTTCTTTTTGTTGCACTTGCATCTGTTTTTCAATCTGAGAAATAACAATTTTAGTGTCTGTAATTAAGCCGTTTATGGTATTTATTTCATTCTTAACTTTGCTCGACTGTTGAGCTAAATCAAGCTGAATTTGAGTATTTTGTTGCCATTGAGAACCTATAGCATCTAGCTGTCCACTAATTGAATCTAATTGTGACTGAACAGTTGTCTTTTTGGTATCGTAGCTAGCCTTAATTTCTTCCTGTGTTTCAGCCCTTACTGGTAAATTTAAAGCACTGAAAACAACAAGTGTGACCAAGCATACGAGGCAAATAAATTGAAAAAACTTTGGTCTTGGATGCACAAAAACTTGTAAATGAAAAGATTATCACCTTGATTATACAACCTTTTTTTATAGTGGTCAAAAATTATTGCAATGAGTGTAAAACTGTTATGAGTTTACTTCAACCTTGAACTGATCTAACTTCTGGCACACAGGACAACGCCCTTCAAAATCTAAATTGTGTTTGGATATTTTATAATTAGTATTGAGTTCGATTTGTTTAGTTAATTTTTCTAGGTCGCTATCCATTTCCAGGCATTCTACCTTGCCACAATTTGTACATATTAAATGATGATGATGACCTTTGATTGGCTTTAACTCATATCTTTTTTTACCTTCGCCGAGGTCAAATTCTTCGATTATATGCTCCTTTAAAAGTGTATCAACCTCTCGATATATACTAGTTTTGTTTGGTTTGAGACCAAGCTTTTCGAGTCCACTTGTAAGGACAGAAATTGTGATTGGACCAATATTTTGTTTTAAAATAGTTAAAACTGCCTCTCTAAGATTAGAGCTTCTATAGCCCTTTTTCTTTAAGTTTTCGCTTACCATTGATAAATTAACCACAGTCAATCTGTATCTATTTGATACAGCAAATGTCAAATTAAATAAGGCTTTTTTTACCAATGACAGCTTGCAAAGCCTTAGCTTGTGCTTTGGCTGCCTCACTAAATTTTTCCTCCTCACTGGCTTCCTGCTGCTTACTTACTAAAAGAGCGATTTCTTCTGGATTTGGAACATCATTGAACACAAAACCGTTTACTCCTTCAGGATCTTCACTTCCACCCTTTCCAGCTGTTTGAAGGATCACGTCTCCGTAGTTTAAAAGCAGATTTAAAAAAGTTCTTTTCTTATATGTCACATCTTCAATTTTTTCATAAACTGTGGAGCTAGTTTCTCGTCTAAAAAGCGATGTTTGGTCAATATCAATAATTCTCTCCGAAGTAATTACTTGTAGTGATAGGTAGTAATTGTGGAATATCATCAAAAAAATAACAGTCAAAACAGCTGCTAAAGTGTACATTGCAGTATCGTATAAACTTACCCAAACGTAATCGTTTAAGCTATTTACAACGAGTCTAAAAAATAGAGTTACAAAAAAAACCAAATACAAACCGATTGCTTTTAAAATAAGCAAGGCAAGGTCTTCTCTAACTACTAAAATTATATCCTCATCTTCTGTGGTCTTGTTGGGAAGGTTTTTGTTATCCCAGATTAGTTTGTCAAAATTGTGAGACACTAATTGAATGTTATGTTTCGTTAACCTATTAAATTAGCAAATCTTTGCTTCAGTGATTTTGGTTTAGTATTGGTGGGTATGGGTGGAATTGAACCACCGACCGCAGACTTATAAGATCTGTGCTCTAACCTCTGAGCTACATACCCAAACACTTTGCAAATACCTAAAGTAAAATAGAATTTGAGTCAAGGGTGATTTGATTTTACAATTAGCTAACCAACGAGGATATCGCAGCTTACATACTCAATAGTATCTACGTTTCCATCTTTAAGGGTGTAGCTGATATTGATAAAGTAAATTTTGACTCTTTTATTTTCAATAATAATATCTTTAACTAAAGTTTTGTCCTTATTTGTCTTGATTAGATCTTCATTTAAATCAAATTCTTTAGTGAAGCTCTGTTGTTTTGTATCCAGCTTCAACTCTATTTTGGCTTTTTCTAGAACTTTTAAGGTCAATTTCTTACCGGACTCCGGTTCAAGATTGCTCTGTGGATAGGGATTGGATGATGAACCAGTCGGGTTGTATCTATCAAATGTAACGTTGTACCAATACAAGTCAAAACCAGAAACTCTAAACGGTAATGGCAGATCAAAACTGGCATTTTCTGGGGGCTGGGAGCTTCTCGAATACAGAGAAGACTTTGGACCGTTAATAAAGTAATTATAGGGATCAAAAATCAAGCCCATACTTTCGACTACAAACTTACTTTTATCAAATTTATTAGTGTTTTGATATGTAAATACAAGTTTTTCATCCAGCCATGTCGCAAAGTTGTAATCATAGTTGACTTGCAAAAACTGGACCTGGGAAGAGATTTGAATTTGGTCTTGATCAGAGACATTTTTTGGATCGACTTTTTGTAGCTTACCACCAACTAAAATACTCTTGTTTTCAAGCAGTTTTTGCAAGCGTGCGGCCTGGTCATTTCGAGACAGGGCATAGCTACTCCAAGGACCAATTATTGAAATTAAAGCTAACACTACGATGCTAAGATGATAAACTTTTAGAAGTGGTTTTTTTGCAACTAAAAAGTAAACTGAAATTACTGCAAACCATATACCAATTAAGACTACATAATAGCGGCTTTCAGTGATTCCATATTCATTAATTCGAAGCCAGATTGCCACAAAATACAGAGCAATTAGCGGTAAGATTAAGGCGTAAATTGCTTTATACAGTATCTTGATAACTTTTGAACTTGAAAGTTTTAAATAAAATAGATTTGCACACAACAGAGCTGGTATTAAAAAGCTAATAACCAAGTAAACCAGCTGTCCATTTGGCCAAGACCAAGTGAAAAGAACTTTTAGTCCATATGCATATAAAATCACCAAAAAAATAGAAATTATGGGAAATAAAATATATCTGTTAAAAATATCTAAAAACTTTGGATACACAAAATCTTTTTCAAGCTTGGAAAAATCTGTTGGAAAGCCTGATAAGAAAAATAAAGGTGCTAACAGTCCCAAAATTACAGATGAAAAACTGAGGGCAACTCTATAATCTCCCAAGATACTAAACAAAAATGTAATTGCAAATATGGAAAAATTAACCCCCATGGCCAATACTCCAAAGAATAGGGCAGTGAAAAACAGCCGGACAAACATTTTCCAGGTATATATCCAAAGTACTTCATTAGAATTTTTCAAAACGACTGGAGCAATACTACTTAGCAAGGTTATTGCAACGGCTAAAATTGCAAAAATTAGATAGTGTACTGTTGTTAATAAAGCGTCATTGGATGGCAAGATAAGAAAATATATCAAACCTAGCAGCAAGGAAAACCCTTGGGCTATAAACTGAGCTTTAAGGTTTAACATACGACTCTGGGCATATAGTTTAATGCCAATTGAAGAAAGCAGAGATAGACTTAAAATTCCAATCACTTTAGCTATTTGATAGCTACTTTGAGGCTGGTTTTCGATATTAATCAGTAGTAGCAGTGCCAAGTTGATAGTTAAAAGTATCCCAACACTAACCGGAAAACGGGCAAGTAGGTTTAAAATCGACTGACTCCAGTTTTTTAATGAAAATAATTTTTTGAATTGCATAACCAAATTGTTTATCAGGTACTTGGTCATTTTTTAATGCTTTCATGTCAAAAATATTTAAAACCCTTGACCTACTAAGACATTTCCACACAAAATTTAATACTGTTTGACAATCGATCTTCAAAAAAGCTACTAGATTTTTGTAACTTACAATCTTATGCCGATAATATCTCGCAATCCTTTTACTCAAGAAATACTTTTAGAAGAAACAGAATTAACTAGCAATCAAGTTCAAGAGTCAATAACTAATGCTAAAAATACTTTTGATAGCTGGAAAAAGACTAGCTTTAATGATCGTGCTAAACTGATTCGAGCCTTAGGCTTGGTTTTAAGAGAAAACAGACAAAACTTTTCTGAGCTTATCGCCCTAGAAATGGGTATGCCCGTAAGTCAAGCTGCTGGAGATATTGAAAAAACTGCTCAGATTGCAGAGTATTACGCTGATAATGCTGAAGAGTTTTTAAAGCCAGAATTTATCGAAGCCAACAATTTAAACCAATATATTAGCTACGAACCAATGGGAGTGCTACTACAAATAGCACCTTGGAATTATCCTTTCTACCTTGCTCTCAGGCCAATCATTCCTGCCCTTATGGCTGGTAATGTAGTTCTTTTAAAACATGCTTCCAATGTACCGCAAATTGCCAAAGCTATAGCTGGAATTTTTCAAAGAGCCGGTTTTCCTGAAGGTGTTTGTACAGTGCTGATGATTGGATCTAGTTTGGTTAAACCAATTATTGAAGATCCTCGTATAAATATTGTAACTTTAATTGGAAGTGAATTTGCAGGAGCTAAAGTAGCCGCCACTGCAGGCGCAGCCTTGAAAAAAACTATTATGGAACTAGGTGGAAATGATCCCTTTATTGTACTAAAAGATGCTGATGTTACAGAGGCAGGTAAACAAGCAACAACAGCCAGACTGAGAAATCAAGGTCAAAGTTGTAACGCTGCCAAAAGATTTATTGTAGAAGAAGAGGTTGCAGAAGAGTTTTTAGCTTTAATCCAACAGAATTTTGAAGCCGAAGTTTATGGAGACCCATTGGATGCTGAGACAACTTTTGGGCCACTTGCTACCCAGGAAGCCCTGGATACTGTTACAGATCAAGTGCAAAGATCGTTAGAGCTAGGAGCTAAAATTATCACAGGTGGCCACGGCCCTGATGCAGTTTTAACAGATTCCTGGAAAGCCTTTAGAGCAGTACACGACAAAGGGTATTTTTACCCTCCAACAATTTTAACCAATGTAACCAAGCAAATGCCAGTTTACACCGAAGAAGTTTTTGGCCCAGTAGTTCCTTTAATCGTGGTTCAAAGCGTTGAGGAAGCTATAATGGTGGCCAATGATTCCAGTTTGGGCCTGGGAGCCAGCCTGTGGACAAAGGATTTAGAGCTAGCAAAAAAAATCATCCCACAGCTAGAATGTGGCATGGTCTGCGTAAACTCCATGGTAAGAAGCAACATCAAAATGCCTTTCGGAGGAGTAAAAAAATCCGGCTACGGCAGAGAGCTTGGAATCCACGGACTAAAGGAGTTTGTGAATGTTAAGAGTGTGGTGATTAGTTAAGCCATCCAGTTTATCTTTCCTTTTCTATATAAAGCATCTTTTTCACCCCTTGTTAAAGCTTTTTCAGAGATCAAACCTAACCCATACTCTCTTTTATTTTTTTTCTCTTTGTAAATATTATCACTCTCGTTTTTTTCAAACTCTGTTTTGTGTTCACTAAGATCAATTTCTTTGCAGGCTTTCCAGAAAGTTTTGTAATAAAGCAGTGCTTTTTCAGTTGTCAGATTTTTAGTATTTAAATACAATGTAACGTTTAAAAAGTTGATGTTATTATTCAGTTTATCATAATCTTTAATTTCATTTGAAAATACGATTCCTGGTAGAAATATCCTTAATTTAAAAAGAAGTTTTTCATCTTGAGATTCTAATTTAAGCTCATCTAAGCTTCTGCTTTTATGTTCTCTTTTAATTTGTTTAATCGTGCTTAATTTCGATTTTAACTGTATAATTACTTCTGGGCGAACTTTTTTAAGCATGTGTTCACAATCCTTTTGAATTTCATCTAAATTCGTTTCAGATTTAACCATATTTGCAAGTTAAGCACATAAGGTTGTTTCTGCCAAATATTTGACGAGCGATTAATTTTCATATACAAAAATTCAGTTTATTAATATTCTTAACAATTTTTATATGGAACCAAACAGATTAAATCTTAATGCTTTTTTTTTCACCGAAAGAGATGGCACGTAGAAAAAAGTTTGGTGAAGCTTTTATTAAAGATGAGTTACATGAATCTGCTGGCGAGCAGTTAGCTAGTAAAATTGGAAAAAAACTTGAAGCTCAAAGAACGTTGCCTCCTATTGATAAAGTAGAGGGCGATACTAATTCAGATAAACTTGAAAATGAAGAAGATTTGGATTCAAATCAATAATTTTAATAATTTTCTAAACCCCCTCCAAAACCCCCTTATAAAGCGTAACTAATTTCCTCGCTGCTGCCTGCCAGCTGATTTTTTTCACTTCTTGGTGGCTGTAATCTTTTAAAAGAGCGTGTAAAGCTGGATAATCTAAAACTGCACTGATCATATTGGCCATTTCCTGGACATCCCAAAAGTCAACTTTCAAAGCACCCGTCACTACTTCGGCAACACCTGAATTTTTAGATACAATTAGGGGAGTTTCATGAACCAAAGCTTCTAAAGCCGCAATTCCAAAAGGTTCAGCTACTGAAGGCATTACATAAAGGTCGGCAATTTTATACAAACTTTTTAACTCGTCGCCTCTTAAAAATCCAGGAAAAATTACTTTATCGGAGATTCCTAATTCTGCAGTACGATCAATAATTTGATGTTCCATATCGCCGCTTCCAGCGATCACAAAAATAGTATTTGGGTTGTAGTCCAAGGCTAGTTTTGCTGCTTCTAAAAGATAATCTACGCCTTTTTGAAAAGTAATTCTGCCTGTAAACAACACGATTTTTTTACCACTATCTTTTAATTTTTGAAGACCGACCAAAAGTTGGTCACTGGCAAAATCATTCTTTTCTTGGTGAAAATTTATACCATTATGGACTACTGAAATTTTACTAGCATCGATTCCATATTCTCGAATAATTGTCTCTTTAGTAAAGTTGGACACGGCTACAACCTGATCTGCCTTTTCCATGCCTTTTTTCTCAATGTTATAGATCAGCTGATGACCGTGACTTCCTGTACGATCAACTTCAGTGGCGTGGATGTGAAACACTAAAGGTTTTCCTGAAATTTCCTTAGCTACAAGACCAGCTTCGATGGTTAACCAGTCATGAGCGTGGATAATGTCGTGAGGGGTATTTTGAGCTATATCTTTAGCAAGTAGGGCGTATTTTAGAACCTCAGATTGTAAATCCTTTTGATAGCCAAAGTCGCCTGCCTTGATAGTGGCCAAAAACTCTTGATAGGCTCTTACCGAAATATATGGAGAAATCAGGTATTGGTATTCTTCTTTGGAAATAAAAGACTGGCTGTCGGCAAAAATAAATTTTAAATGAGGATAATCAAGATCCATCTTTTTTGGTAGTACAAAATTAACATCCACTCCCTGAGAAATAAGTGATTGGGCCAAACCCAGGCAAGCAACACCTAGTCCTCCGCTATTATATGGGGGGAACTCCCAACCGAACATTAGTACTTTTGTTGCCATTTTGTTGTGTGTTTTTGGTTTTTATTTTGGTTCTTGATGTCGACTCGGTGGTCGACTTTACGTTTTGGTGTTTGGATGTCGACGAGGTGGTCGACTTTACTTTCTTAGCTTCAATTTTAGGTTATGTTTTTTGTTTGGGCAAGAAAAAATTACCTGCCAAGATTTGCTTTGTGACTATAAGCTACTGCATAAGCCTTTATTTGCTTTAAAACAGCTAAAAGTCCGTTATTACGAGTCGGTGATAGATGACCTTTTAGGCCAATTTGATCAATAAAATCAGCCTGTATTTGAATAATTTGATCAAAAGTTTTTCCAGAATAAAGTTTTAAAAGCAAACTTACTAGGCCCTTGACCATCATGGAGTCTGAATCTGATTCAAAAAACAGCTTACCATCTTTTTGCTCGGCTACTAACCACACTCGGGAGGTACAACCGCTGACTTTATTCTCCTCCTTTTTATATTTTGACGGCAATTCAGGTAAGCTTTTACCAAGCATAATAATCTTTTCATACTTATCTTCCCAAGATGCTAAATCTTTGAATTCGTTGATGATCTCTTGTTGCTGGGGATTGGTATTCATAATTTTAAGTCGAGTTCACTAGTATTTTAGTTGCCCCTTGATAAGTTCCAAGTGCAAGTCGGACTTGCTCCGACTGACCTGTGGGGCACGAAGGGGGCTGTCACGAAGTGACGGGGGTTGTTTATTTACAGGAAAAGTAATCTAACTTTATAGTTTCTTGCCAACAAAGCCCTCTGGTCTTCGACCACCTCCCCTTGTCAAGGGAGAACTAAAACAAATTCTCTTGAGTTTATTAAATCTACGTCGAACACTTGTCAAAACTGGGATTGTAATCTGGAATTAAAATTGATGCTTCCTCCTTCAATTACAAATTTGACCGAAAAATTTAGACTTTTCCCTGGTATCGGTTTTCGTAGTTCTCAAAAGCTTTCTTTAGACGTTTTGCAGATGAGTGACGAAAACTATCAAGACTTTATTAAGGCAATCAAGGAAACTAGAGACAAGGTCAAGTTTTGCCATGACTGTGGGTTTTTTGCTGAACAAAATCTGTGCCAAATTTGCCAAAATAAAGCTCGAAACAACCAACAACTTTGCCTTGTTGAAAAACCAACAGACGTTATCAGCCTAGAAAAAAGTGAAATTTATCGAGGCAAATATCAGGTTTTAAACAATTTAATTTCACCCTTGGATAACATTTTTCCTGAAGACACATCTCTACCTGATTTATTTGAACGAAGGTTACCGCAAATTTTTAAATTAAATGAAAATACATTGCCTAAAATGGCGGTTAATTCGACTTTGGAAGAAAGAAAGGCTAGGCCAAGAATTGAATTAATTTTGTTTTTTAAAAGTGGTTTTGCCGCAGAAGCCACTACTGCTTATTTACGAGAAACAATTGCCCAAAAGGGCTGGCATGATATAGTTGAAGTCTCCAGACTGGCTCAAGGTTTACCATTATATTTTAATCCGGATACACTTGACCAGGCTACAATGGCCAAGGCTTTAGAGGATAGACGAGAAATATTGTAGGAATATTTGACATTTTTCAAAGACAGTTCAAGCATTAATAAAATAATTTTATGTCACAATTATCCGAACTAAATAAAGAAATTTTTGAAGAAATAAAAAACAAAGCAGGTTTTTACATAATTGATTTTTGGGCAGTTTGGTGTGGCCCTTGTAAAGTTATGACCCCCATTTTTGAAAAATTAGCTGAAGATAAAGATATTAATGAAGTAACCTTTTATGGGCTAAATGTAGATGAAGAATCAGAAGTTGCTGAGGTGTTTGGTGTTAGTGCAATTCCTACATTTTTCCTGATCAAGACCAAAGGGGACGGAACTTTCAATCTTGAAACCGATGTTGTAGACAAATTTGTAGGTACTCAAACGGCTTTTGACTTTAAGCTCGGTATCCAAGCAGCTTTAAAGAAAGCTAAGGCCTAAACTCCTAACCAGCTGTTGTGACATTATAGAATTTAAAATATGTTAATTTTTAGTACAACTTTTTTTCAATCAAATCTGGTGGCCGCTGTAAGCATAAAGTCAATATTATTTTATATAATAATGTTTTTTGCTCTTTGCATGGGTGTTTTGGTTTTTATTGCCTGCTACAATTTATTAACCAAAAGCATGGCCCCATTGAATTCTTTGGTAATTTTAATTCCAATTTTGGTAATTTTAGTGTTAACTTCCTCTTTGGCAGTGATTAATTTTTACACCTTTTTGGATAGAGTTTCAGCCTCAAATAATTGGATTATTGAGGGTATAAAATAATATGACTGAAATAGTAGGTTTTTTAGCAGGTGTTTTTGTGGCAACTTCTTCCCTACCTCAGATTATAAAATCGTGGAAAACGAAGTCGACTAAAGACCTTAGTTTTGGCTTAATGGGTCTGAACTTAATCGGCCAGATTTTATGGACAGTTTATGGAGTTTTAGTTGGAAGTCCAGCATTGATTGTTATGAGTTCTGTAACTATAGTATTTGTAGTATCGCTTCTTTTTTTGAAGTTTAGGTATAGTTAGGTGTGTTAGACACCAGTGAATTTGTTGCAAAAAAATATTCACCTGCGAAAATATTATAAAATTCATAAACACTGGACACAACTACAAAATTATTTTTCTTTAAACTGATGACTATTTTTATGACTAATATTTGCTAAATGCTAGGTTATGATGTATTCTTTGAATAAGTATTCTATATGTCTTCTACAGCAACAAAACACACCAAGCTCGGCCAATTGGCCTCCACTGCTATCTGTGGGAATGATATTATGAGTTCAGTACTCTACGTATCGGGAATCGCTATCGGAGTGTCTGGAGTATATGCTCCGTTTGTATTGATTTTTATCGGTATAGTTTTGTTTATTTATAAAGGTGTATACCGTGAAGTTGTAGAGTCCCTACCCGTCAATGGAGGTGCCTATAACGCCCTTTTAAATGGTACAACCAAAAAGACTTCTGCTATTGCTGGTGTGTTAACGATTTTATCCTACGTGGCAACCTGTGTAATTTCAGGCAAAAGCGCTGTAGAATATTTAAATACCCTTTTAAAAATGGAGCATTGGCAAGTTGGCCCTTTTGCTATATCTCCTGTGCTGGCTTTAACTTCTGTTGTTTTGGTATTTTTTGCTTTTCTGGTAATTTCAGGTGTGAAGGACTCAGCTAAGGTTGCGTTGGGTATATTTTTGACACATTTAATGACTTTGGTAGCTTTTGTGGTTTTAGGGGGAATTTACCTACTTGGTCATTCCAATCAATTTCAGTTTAACTTGGATTTTACTAAAGAGTTGGTTGATGCAAAAGGACTTTTAATAGTTTTATTCCTGGGTTTTTCAGCTTCTTTGCTGGGTGTTTCAGGCTTTGAAAGTTCGGCTAATTTTGTGGAAGAGCAGCAAAAGGGTGTGTTTAAAAAAACCCTTCGAAACATGCTTATTGGGGTGATAATTTTTAATCCACTGGTAGCTATAATTGCTTTAAATTTAAACACCGTCCCCGAAATTACTGCTAATAAAGATTTCTTGCTAGCTGAAGAAGCCAAAATTATTGGAGGTAATATTTTTCAATATATTTTAGTAATAGACGCCTTTTTAGTTCTTTGTGGAGCTGTTTTAACTTCTTTTGTTGGTGTATCAGGACTAGTCAATCGTATGTCGCTGGATGAGGTGTTACCGTTGTGGTTTTCCAAAGAAAACAAAAAGGGTAGTTTTCCTAGAATTATTCTAACTTTTTTACTGCTTTGCGTTTCAATTTTGTTTGCTACTCAAGGCGATTTACTTGCTTTAGGTGGTGTATATGCCATTAGCTTCCTTTCAGTAATGAGTATGTTTGCCATTGGAAATGTAATTCTTAAAATTAACCGACCTGATTTAAAAAGGTACTATAATTTTCCAATGTTTTTAGTTTTGATTGCGGCCTTTGCAACTATTACAGGCGTGCTTGGAAATATCTTACTTGATGGGAAAAATCTGATTTTCTTCTTAACTTATTTTATCCCATTCTATATCTTTACCAGTATCTTTATGGCTCGAGACAGGGTAGCTGTCATTCTTCATAAATTTAGCAAGAAATTCCCAGCATTCAAAGGCCTAACCGAAAGATTCTTTAACCATGTTACCAAAGGTAAATATATCTTTTTCATTCACCATCCAAGTAGACTTTATGATGCTCTTAAATATATTGATCAAAACGAAACTGGCCGAACTGTAACAATAATTCACTGTAAAGATAAAGACGATGAGATTAATGAGCAAACCTGGAAAGAATTAAAGCAGATGATGCCAACTCTGCCTAAAGCTGGAGTGTTACCGCATTTAAACGTAACTCTAACTCAACACGAAGGTAAATTTGGTCCTGAAATTATTGATGAAGTTGCTAAAAAGTTTGGCGTAATGAAAAACCGTATTTTTATCGGCTCAATCCACGAACACCATAATTTTGATTATGATGAATTGGGTGGAGTTAGAATTATTATTTAAAATTAATGAATCCCCATTTTGCGGGTCCCCTGTTGGTATCAAAGCCCGAGCTAAAGCCTGGTCCAAAAAGGTGATTTTTGGTCTTCGTGTTAAATCGCGGTGTATTGTACGAATAAATTCAGGATGACAGCAAGCTGGAATTTACAGAATTATAAGTGAGTTTCGGTACTGGGGTTTTTAATCAATCCTCAAATGATATTTACATTGATACACCCCCTGCCAGAAGAGCATTTCTTGGCCGTAGATAACCTTTGCACCCTCCTCTAGGGCAATTCTATTTAGATCAGTACCTCCAGGTTTGTAGACTGTATCAAAAATGACTTGGTTTGCATTTATATCGCTCTTGGAAATTAGAATCTGATTATCGGTCAATTCGTTGCTGGCAGTATTTATAACAATGTCGAAATCGTATAAAAGGTTCAAATTTTCCAGACTTCTAAAAGATACACTGGTATTAAACTTTTGACTAAACTCTGCCGACAAATGATTAGCGTTATCGATAGTGCGGTTGAAAATTGTTAGCTCTGCTCCAGATTTTAAAACAGCATAGCTTGCTCCCCTGCCAGCACCTCCAGCACCTATTACTGCAACTTTTTTACCTTTCAAAAAAGATCCTGGGTTTATAACAGGTAGTTTTCTAATATCCAGCCAATCAAAATTAGTCTGCTTATCTGCAAAGAAATTTTGAATTTCGCTGAGGGGATAATTGAGCTTTTGATAGATTTTAAGTAGTGGAATTAAAACTCCTAAATAATCTGTATTATAGCCAATGAGGACACCGTGATGATTAACTACGGTATTTACGGCTCCTATTTGTGTAGCCACAGGATCGATCTTATCCAGTAGTTTAAGAATTGAGATTTTATGAGGAATTGTAATGGCCAAACCGTTTATACCCAGCGCATTACAGGCAGCCACAGCTTGTGGCAAAAAAATCTTACCCACACGACTGGCTAAAAAAACGTATTTATCAGGTACTTGCAATTTTTGATAGAAATAATTTTGAAGTTTTGGCGACAAGGAATGCTCAACTGGATCTCCAATTATCAGATTAATCAGAGTTTGCGGGGAGTAGCTCATATTTAAATTGTGTTATAATTTTATCTGCAATTGTCTTTACAGAGTCTGTAGAGCTGTCAAATTTAAACACTGTTTGGTCTTCGTATAATGCTTGACGTTTGTTTAGAGTTTGCAGGTTATTGCTCCAAAAAGTTTCTTCAGTTTCAATTTCTCCTTGTAAACTTACACGATGATTAGAATCTAGTTTCCTAAAATCCTGGAGTAGTCTTTCCTTGATAACTAGTTGATTGGCACGAAGTAAAATTTTCAGACAATTACTGTATGATTGCAGAAGGTGTTGTTGAAGGTTTCCGTTTTGATTGTTGACCCCAACCCCTCCTCCACAGCTTATAACTAACTTTTGTTTGTTTAAACTATCAACTATAAGCTGGCTTTCAATATCTCTAAATTTGTCCCAACTTGTTCCATTTTTAGTTAATTCCGCAATACTTTGACCGGTTTTAGTTTGAATAAGTAGATCTAGTTCAACAAACTCCCAGCCAATTTTTTGAGCTAAGACTGCACCTACGCTGCTTTTACCAGTACCCCTAAATCCTAAAAGTGCAATTGAATTGTAAATCACCACTGGACTATTTTCAAGACTTTACTTTCAGTCAAAAAATGATCCTTAGTGTTGAGCAAGCTGTGCAAATTCTTAGTAGCTCTGGTATAGTGGCCGTGCCTACTGAAACCGTCTATGGTCTAGCAGGGGTTGCGACTGACAGCTTGGCAATTGATAAGATCTTTAAGGCAAAAAACCGACCGCGAGATAATCCTCTGATCTGCCACTTTGGCTCAATTGGTCAGATTAAAGAATATGTTCAAGATTTTCCCCGGTATTTTGAAAAATTAGTTCAAAAGTTTTCCCCAGGACCAATTAGTTATTTACTCAGCTTGCCATCTAATTCTACGCTTTTACCAGCAACTGGGGGCTTAACAAAAGTAATTGTAAGAATCCCAGATCACACAGTTTTTAAGCAAATTGTTACCCTCCTTGGTAAACCCTTAGCAGCTCCCTCGGCTAATACTTCGACAAAATTTAGTGCCACAACTAGCCAAATGGTAGAAGCAGATCTAGGGGATAAAATTGATGGCGTAGTGGAAGGTGGTAGTTCGAATGTTGGTTTAGAATCTACGATTATTGACTGCACTGCTGAAAATTTTGTCCAAATTTTGCGACCTGGAGCAATTGGTCAAAACGAACTGGAAGCGTTTTTTTTAGAAAATAATTTTAATGTTAGGGTTGCTCAAAAAGCTAGCTCCGAAAATATCCCTGGAAACAAATACCGACACTACAGTCCTAAAACTAAAATTTTAAATTTTACGAGTTTAAAAAACGTTCCTAAAAATCAAAAAATAGCTATTTTAGGGCTTGAACAAGACCTTATAAGACTAAAAATGGATATGTCTGATAACTCCAATATTGTACTTATTAACCTAGGCCAAAACTTAAATGAACTGGCCCACAATTTTTACGCCCAACTTTTTTATCTGGATAGTTTAAACCTTGATACTGGGTATTTGCTGACTATTCCTGAAGAAAACTCCAGTGTTTGGCTGGCAATTAACAATAAAATAGACAAAATCATCATTGATGACAAGTAAATGCTTATGAATTTAAAGACCTTTTTGGAACAAGTAAAAGACTTAAACCCTGAGTTTGAAGTGCCCCTGGCTAAATTTACGACCTGGAGAATTGGTGGCCCTGCTCAAATTTTGATTCAGGTAACAAATTCAACTGATCTTGAAAAAGTTTTACTTTCGGCAATCAAAAATAACCTACCCTACACTATCATTGGCAATGGCTCAAACATTTTAATTTCGGATAAAGGAATTCGGGGTCTGGTACTAATTAACAAGTCTAAAAATATTACTCTGGGACCGGTTTTAAATCAACCGGAGGAAAATGAGAAAATAACCGCGCGCCATAGTGAAACCGGGGATCAGAATTTTTATACTTTTTCAGATTTAGATTATCAGGAAAGCGGGCCCGAGCAGCTAGTAACTTTTGACTCGGGGGTCATGCTGCCCTTTGCAATTAACTGGATGCTAAAAAATAAGCTAAGTGGACTACAATGGTTTGCTGGGATTCCTGGAAGTATTGGCGGCAGTTTTTACAATAACATACATGGTGGAAGTAGACATTTTTCTGAGTATTTTTATCAGGCCAAAATCATCAATGAGCAAGGAATTGTGTCAAACGCAGGTTATGATTTTTTTCAGTTTGGCTACGATAAAAGCATCTTGAGGCAAAACCCTAAAATTATGGTTTTAGAGGTTACTTTGAAACTGATTCAGGATGATTCTGACAGGCCTAAAACTGTAGCCAATGAATGGCTTAAACGCAAAAGTATTCAGCCCAAAATTAGCTGCGGCTCAGTATTTCAATGTTTGACCGATAGCGACCAACTTCGTCTTGGGTATCCAACTCCAAGTATTGGCTATATTGTCGACAAGATTTTAAATCTAAAAGGAAAACAAATTGGCGATGCTCAAATTTCTCTCACACATGGGAATTTTATGCCGAATTTAGGAGTCGCAACAGCAAGCCAGGTGCTTGAGCTGATGAAGCTAATTATTACCCAAACCAAACTTAAAATTGGGGTCAAGTTGTATCCTGAGATCAACTTTTTGGGTTTTGAGCAAAAAGAACTGGACGAGCTTGAATAAATTTACAAATCTTAAAAAATTCTAATCCCTCAAAAATGGATCCAAATAGACAATTCCAACAAGGAGTAACTCAAAACACCCAATATCAGGGAAACTTTTCTGGAAACCAAGGCTCGAATATTGGCCCACAAATTCCTATTCAACGAGTAAATGAGCAGTTATTCCAAAATAATAATAATCCTAGTTACAATCCTAGTTTATCTCAAAACCAACAAAATTATTACGCTGCTCAAAACCAAAATAACCTAGTTCCAGCAGGGTTTACACCTACTTCAGCTGTCAATCACACCGAGGTCAGCGTCCATCCTAAAAAACCAATACCCTTAAATTTGATTTTAAATTCAGTATTGGTTGGCTCTGTAATTTTTGTATTGATTGGAATTACAGTTTTTTTAGATGCCAATAGAGGTGGATTTGTACCGAAGCTTAAAAGCCCTATTTTTATTGAAGATACAGTAAACTTGGATTTTCCAAAGTATGATGATGGATTTTCAGCTGGGACAACAAACTTTAAACAACTTACTTCGTGGTCTCTTACTCAGGATGGCAAGTTTAAGGCTGGCGACCCTAGCAAACCCGCAGTTGATCCTGCTCTATACAAAAATTTTACCGGACCGCAATTTAAAGATTTTTATAATTCATTTCAATATACTAAAGTAACTCCGCCAAGTAGCACACCTTCAATAACTGGAAACCCTCAAGCCGATGCTCGTGTTGCTCAATTGGCTCAGACAAGAGGATATTTAAGAAGAAATGAAGCTATCCAATCTGGATTGATTTTTGTTGACGGCCAAAAGTTACAACCCGAGGCTAGACAGTCTTGGCTATCAATGAAAAGCGCTGCTGCAAACGACGGCATTAAACTGGTTTTGGTATCCGGCTTTAGGTCTGTTGATGACCAAAGAAGCTTGTTTTTAGAGGATTTTGGAAGTAAATTTAACTCAGATCAGGTAGTTGCTGGCCAGGCTGATAGCTTTGTTAATTCAATACTAGTAACACGCTCAATACCAGGTTTTTCTCGTCATCATACAGGTTACACTTTGGACGTTGGTTGCAACAGTACCGACCTTCTGCCATTCGGAGCTACAGCCTGTTTTACTTGGATGTCCCAATACAACTATTTGAACTCCAAAAGATTTGGTTTTATACCAAGTTACCCACCCGGAGCCGGTCTACAAGGGCCAGATCCAGAACCTTGGGAATTTGTCTGGGTTGGAGAATTTAATTTAAGAAGTTAAATGCACTATGTCTGAAGAATTTCAAATTTTATTATACTACAAATATACACCAATCGAGGACACACAAACCTTTTTAAAAGAGCAACGAGAGCTGTGTCAAAAACTCGGTTTAAAAGGGAGAATCATTATCGCCCATGAAGGAATTAATGGCACTTTAGAAGGGACAACTGAGAACATTCAAAAATATGCTAGAGATTTAAAAAGTGATCTGAGATTTGCCGATATTCATTTAAAATTTAGCCCTGGTAGTGGAGTTTCTTTTCCGAAATTGTCAGTCAAAGTTCGCTCCGAAATTGTTAGTCTACATCTACCTAAAGAAGCCGATGTTGATCCCAGAACTACTACTGGTAAATACCTGCAGGCTGAAGACCTTCACGACTGGATTCACAACAAAAAGGAGCAGTTTTACATAATCGACATGAGAAACTACTACGAGACTAAGGTCGGACATTTTGCAGGCTCTGTTTTGATTCCTCAGATGAATAATTTTAGAGATCTGGCCGGGGTTTTACCACAAATTGAACATTTAAAGCATAAAAAAGTTTTGACGGTTTGCACAGGCGGAGTTCGCTGCGAAAAAGCTTCAGGCTTTCTAGTTAAGCACGGCTTTACCGATGTATATCAATTATTTGGGGGGATTGTAACCTACATGGAAAAATATCCAAACGAAGACTTTAATGGTAAATTGTACGTCTTTGATGAAAGAATCATGATTGGCTTTCATACCGATGATGATAAACACGAAGTGATTGGCAAGTGTGATTTTTGTGGGGTAATTAGTGAAAACTGTATCAACTATTATCTAAAAGATGGTCGTCGAGTGAGAGGAATTGTCTGCGAAAACTGCCTAGCTAAGGGTTTTATGGATAGAAGGCATAATGATTACTATGTGACCCAGGATGTCGCACCGATTAGGTAAGTACGGTTTTTTTACTTCGCCAGCGCCCTACTATACTGCGTTAGTCTATTCGATAATAGACTGTTTAATCTTTTGCGGTGCGTGCGAAGCAGATAAAAATTTTATTGGCTTTTAAGGTATCACTGCCCCTATTTGCTGAACTAATCTTATTGACATTTCCCAGCTCCACAAATATTGATCTACCATGATCAAAACTCTGACTATTTATTCAACTGTAGGCGGAAATACCGAACTGGTTGTCAAAAAAGTTCACAGTCTCCTTTTACAAAAAGATATTTCAAATGATTTACAACGAGTGGATATAACCAAGCCTGAAGATATTTTAAATTATGATTTGATAATTCTAGCTTCACCTACATACAACCAAGGAACTCTCGAAGATCATTTTAAACCATTTATCAAAGCCTGGAGAAGGGTAGACACTTCTGGTAAAAATTTTGCAGCCATTGGTCTTGGCACTCCTAAATTTTATCCTGAGTACTTAACCGAAGCAACAAGTATTATCGAAGATCTGATCAAGCAAAACAAAGGCAATGTTTTAATCCCCGGACTTCGAATTGGAGCCAATCCTTTAAAGTTTTTAGATTCGCTTGTTCCTAGATGGGTGGATAAGCTAGTGGAGGCTTCGAAGTAATAAGAGTTTTGTTCTGAAATTAGAGATACAAGTTACACAAAAAGTACCTAAGTCATCTTAAGTCTGAATAGTTTTCTCGGTTGGATAGCAATCATCAACTACTGCTTCAATAGACCTGTCCGAAACCACTTGTCAAATTTTAATTTAGCTTACTGACCCTACCTATTAAAATAGGTAACCCATGTTTTCACTACAACTTTCAAGATTAGCTAAGAGTAATCGTTTATGTAAGGCTTTAACTAGAGTGAGCGGGGAAGAAATACTAAGTTTAGAACCTAACTTCTCTTGGAATTTACAAGAATACACTACCAGTGTATGAGAAAACGGGATCTTGACACTGTAATAATTATCCCTTTGTTTGTGATAGTCAGAGTCAGAAATAATTTTAGAAAGGGTCTTGATTAAGCGAAAGGCTTTTTAATTTTTCACTAACACCCTCAATCCACTACTACGACTACGACTGTTGGCCAACACTTCAGCCTCAGACGGTTCAATCATTTTTGGGGTTAAGATTTTGAAAGCTTGGGCTTTGTTTCCAAAGGAATCTATCTCCACTGGCCGAGCCAGGGTTCGCATAAACTTAGTTACGATTTTATCTTCAAGGCTATGAAAAGTAACGATCATCAACATACCTCCTGGTTTGAGTTTATCACTGGCTACTGGTAAAAATCTTTCTATCTGATCAAATTCGCTATTAACCCAAATTCTTAGAGCCTGCCACACTCGACTCAAAATCCCGTTGGTATGTTTTTTAAATTTTGCAGGAATGGCAGCTACCACCCAATTTTTAAATTCCCCAACAGTGAGTGGCCTGGCCATATTTCGATTTTCTAAAATGTCATCAAAGACAATATCAGCAATTCTTTTGGATAATTTTTCGCCACTGTAGTTAAACAAAACCTTTACAAATTCAGCATTATCTTTAAGCCGAAAAAGCTTTTCCCAGGCAGGTTTACCAGTATCCTCGTTGTATCTTAAATCGAGCTCTTCATCATCTTTTTGATAGCTAAAACCCCTACCCGAAAATTCCAATTGATTACTAGAAAAACCCAAATCCAAAACAACCACATCAAAAAATCCATTCTCAAAAGTAGCAATATAATCTGCAAAACTGGAGTTTATAAGGGTTAGTTTTGGATCAATACTGGCAAATTTTTCCACCACTGAAACATCCCAATCACTAGCCCAAACGGAATTGCCACGCTCTAAAAAAGCTTTGGTATAACCGCCGCCGCCAAATGTCCCATCAAAAATCTTGAGATTTGTACCAGGTAAAAATTCTAAAATTGGCTCGAGCAGAACGGGAATATGGAGGTTTTGGGGGTCAGGTTTTAAGGTCACTCGTTAACGATTGTTAAGATAATCTTGTTTGGCAAATGATTCTTTTCGCGTTGCCCGCACCGCACTAAATTGCGTCAGCCTATTCGGTTAGAGTATTGTGATGCCCCGCTTCCGGGGGCGCGAGTTTTGCCCTTACTCAACCTCTTAATCTCTTTTGCTGCTCTTAAATTCTGTATACTTTCAAAGTTTTTCATTGCCTCTGTTAACAGCTTTTCCACCCTTGCTTGTTTATTTTCTCGTTGATTTATAAGGTAAGCGTTTAGGGTTTCAAGTCCTGACAATACAATTAAATCTTCAATTTGCGCCATATCCCGAATATTCAAGCCTTTTCTTGCTAGTTCAAGGTTTTCTTCCTCCCATTCTTTGGCAGTTTTACCAAACATTATTAGATTCAACATATCAGCTTCGTTAGCATACACTAGCATTTCTTGAAATTTAGTTAAACTCAAACTTTGTAATTGCTTTTTTATACTCTCGGTATGTATTTTATAATTGGTCTTGGCCAGACTCCTTTTTATTTGCCACTCTAGTGATTTTGTTGTGGTTTTTTCTTGCTCTTTTAGCCTTTGAAATTCTTTGATAATATAGAGTTTAAATTCTGGAGACAGCCAGCTGGCAAACTCAAGAGCTATATCTTTATGAGTAAAAGTACCTCCATATCTACCAGTAGATGATCTAATTCCTATAGCATTTGTAGTTTTAATAAAAAATGATGATGAGGCAATGTATCCATTTGAACCTGACTCTTTTCTAATGTTATGGAATTCAATAAGATTAAAATCCGTGTTATTCATTTGTTCCCACGCACTCAAAAAGTCTAGTGTGTACTTGGTGGTTAACCAGTTGGCAATGATAATACCTGTTTGATCACCTTTCCACTTGGCCATATCAGTCAGTGAGATATAGTCATTGTCGTTTTCACTTGTTTTAACTGTAATTTGTAAGTCTTTAACTTTAAGTATTTTTGGCATAGGTTTTAAATTATATTTTATACTACATGGTAATTTATATACTATAGTTAGTAATTCTAATTTTAGTTTGTCAACACCGTCGTAAACTTGACACAACGCAACTGAGTTGCATTAATGAATTTGATGGGAAAATACAAAAATCTAATATTAAAATTGATTGTCACTCTTAGCATTGTTGTTGCACTAGTTCTAGGCGGGGTTCTAACTCGTAATCGAACAGCTAAACCTCTGACGAACAAGCTTCAGGTTACAACCAGTTTTTATCCGCTGTACTTTTTCACCTCACAAATTGGTGGTGATTTAGTGGCTGTAAACAACATTACTCCAGCAGGTAGCGAGCCTCATGAATACGAACCCCCAAGTAGCCAAATTAAAGACATTTATAAGTCAAAATTGTTTATCTTCAATGGTGCCGGTCTTGATCCTTGGGCCACTAAAATTCAATCAGATTTAGAAAAAAATAGTGTACCCTCAGTAGAAATAACCAAAGATTTAGAAGTGTTAAAACCCCTACAAGAAGAATACAAATCGCTAAATTCTGAAAACGAAACTAAAGAGCTTGACCCTCACCTGTGGCTTGACCCGGTTTTGGCAATTAGGCAAGCTCAAATTATTACTCAAAACCTGGTTAAAGTAGATTCAGCAAATAAAGCAGTCTACGAGCAAAACTCGTTGCAGCTAATTACCAAATTGAATCAACTGAATCAGGATTTTAAGCTGGGGCTTTCTAAATGCCAGAAAAATGAGATTATCACCTCACACAATTTTATGCAGTATGTAGCCATCAGGTATGGATTTAAATCCACCCCAATCAGCGGAATTTCTCCTGACAGCGAACCTTCAAGTCAGGACTTAAGTCAGATTGCTAAATTGATTAAACAAAAAGATCTCAAATATATATTTACCGAGAGCCTAGTTTCGCCCAAACTATCACAAACGATAGCAATTGAAACGGGGGCTCAAACTCTGATTTTAAATCCTATCGAAGGGTTTCCCGAGGATCAACTGAATAGTGGCCAAGACTATCTAATGATTCAAAGACAAAACCTAGACAACTTAAAAATTGCCTTGCAGTGTAGCCTATAACTTATGAAAGACCAGGAAACAATAATCCAAGTACAAAATCTAAGCTTTGCCTACGAACAAAACCCTGTATTAACTGATCTTAGTTTTCAGATAAAAAAAGGTGAGTATATAGGTCTTATTGGTCAAAATGGTAGTGGTAAAACCACGCTGCTGAGATTAATTTTAGGTCTGGAAAAAATTCAAAGTGGCAGTATAAAGATTTTTGGGGAGAATATCCAAAACTTTAAAGAATTTAGCAAAATCGGTTACATTCCTCAAAAAGTGTCTACTATCGGTTTAGATTTTCCAGCAAGCGTCGAGGAAGTGGTAGCCTCCAATTATCATACAAATAAAAAAGACTCTCAGAAACAAGCTCTATCAAGAGTCTTTGAAATTACTCAAATCCAAGACTTGAAAGAGAAGCTTTTGAAGGATTTATCTGGTGGGCAACTGCAGCGGTTTACACTTGCTAAAAGATGTCTAAATAACTATTTCACAAGAACAATAAAGTATCTGTGGTATTTGTTGGATAGTGGATGAAAGTTAGGGGGTGTAAGGTATTTGAAGGGGTTGTAATAATTAATTATGGGAAAGTTGGATCGGTTTAAGAATAGCAAGAGACCCACAAAAATGGGAGGTTCACCAACTACCCCGAAACCTTCGGTTTCACCCCTAAATAGGCTTACACCCCCTAACTTTACATAAATCAGTAAAGTCTTTTTAATATAGCTATTTAGTAAATCTAATTTGTCTGTATGTCTAATCTATATTCAAAGATAGAGCAAAACCTTAT